>Ga0208767_1000731_pt1 | contig 27077 bp, 40 predicted proteins | sample VirMetDEL_Mar_21_FD_184514 | JGI IMG/M metagenome (GOLD analysis project Ga0208767, IMG submission 184514) | Aqueous microbial communities from the Delaware River and Bay under freshwater to marine salinity gradient to study organic matter... | ecosystem: Environmental > Aquatic > Marine >... | reverse complement strand
TGACAACGCCTTCCGCGAGTTCCAGCGCAGCATGGGCTACACCCAGGCCGAGATCGAGGCCGCGCGCGCTGTCCAGGGCAAGGCGCGCGCCGAAGCTGCGGAGAAGCGCCGCGTCATGCAGCTCCAGGCAGCGGCAAGCCAGCGCCAGGTGCAGCGCCTTCAGCGACACCGCAACATTCGCGGCGAGCTGGACCCGGCGCAGTATCTGCAAGACCTGGTATCGAACACGCGCGGAGCTGGGGGCTCGACCCTGGCGGGCAAGTATGAGGCGGTGCGGCGCAGCTTCCGGCGCGACATGACGCAGGCGGTGCAGGCGTTTCGTGCGAACCTGATCGGCAACCGGCGCAAGCCCGAGATGCTGCGCAAGGTGGTGCGCGAGGTGTTTGGCGAAGACAGCGGAGACGCAGGCGCGCGCGCGATCGCACAATCCTGGGCCGGGGTGGCAGAGAAGGCGCGGCTCCGGTTCAACGCTGCCGGTGGGCATGTGGGCAAGCGAGCCGATTGGGGGCTTCCCCAGGCACACGACGCGGCGAAGGTGCGCAAGGCGAGCTATCAGGAGTGGCGCGATTTCATCATGCCGCGCCTCGATCTCGACGCGATGGGCCGGGACTTCAACAACGGGCTGGCCTTTACGCCGGAAACGCTGGAGGTTCTGATGAAGGACGCTTACGAGGCGATCCGCACCGACGGCTATTCGCGCCGCTCGCCTGCCGCGCGCTATGGCTCGGCCATGTATAACCGCCGGGCCGATCATCGGTTCTTCAAGTTCCGCTCGGCCGACGACTGGATGGGATATTCCGAGCGCTTCGGCAGCGGGCAGGATGCGTTCCGCGTGATGATGGGCCACCTCGACAACATGGCGATGGATATCTCGATGATGGAGGAGCTGGGGCCAAACCCGTTCCACACGTTCCGGTATCTGTCCGACGCGGCGCAGCAGCTTGCCAGCCGCTCGGCCGAGCCCGACGCGCTGGACAAGGCGCGGCGCAAGTCGAAGGTGGCCGACGACATGCTGGACCTGTTCACCGGCCGCTCCAACATGCCCCAGAACGCGGGCTTCGCGCGCGGGGCCTCTGCCCTTCGGAATTACCTGACGAGCGCGCACCTGGGTTCTGCGGTGATCTCCAGCGTGACGGACTTTAACACCCAGCGGATCGCGGCCGGGTTCGTCGGTATGTCCAAGCTCGGGTTCATGCGCCAGCTCGGGCGGCTCGCCACCTCGCGCGACATGCGCGCCCAGGCAAACGAGGCCGGGCTGATCTTTGAGAACGCGGTGGATATCGGCAACGCGGTCGCGCGCTATGAGATGGAGGAGATGCACGTCGAGGCGGCGGCGCGCATGGCCGACTTCACGATCCGCGCCTCGGGCCTGGGCTGGCTGACGGAGGTGCAGCGGCAATCCTTCGGGCTGGAGTTCATGTCCCAGGCGTCGAAATGGAAGGCGGGCTCCTGGGGCGATCTTCCGGCGCGCACGCAGCGCATGTTCAAGAGCTACGGGATCGGGGAGAACGACTGGCCGGTGATCCAGCGGGCGCGGCTGCACCAGACCGACAACGGGCTCCAGCTCCTGCGCGCGCAAGAAATCGAGGAGGCAGGTGGTGCGAGCGTGGCAGATCGCTACATGGAGGCGATCACCAGCCTGACCGAGTTCGCCGTGCCCTCGACCAACATTTTCGGCCGCGCCACGGTTCTCGGCCGGACGCAGCCGGGCTCGATCTCGGGCGAGTTCCTGCGCTTCGGGCTCCAGTTCAAGAGCTTCCCCGTCACGATGCTGGTGACGCAGTTCGGCCGGATCATGGCGGAAGCCTACCAGGGACGGCCGGGATCGGCCCTGTCCTATGCGGCCGGGCTCCTAGTCGGCAACACGATCCTGGGCGCGATGGCGATCCAGATGAAAGAGACGGCCAAGGGACGCGATCCGCGCGACATGGGCAGCGCCGAGTTCTGGACGGCCGCGATTGCCCAGGGCGGCGGCGCTGGCATCTTCGGGGATTTCTTCTTTTCCGACGTGAACCGATTTGGCGGGGGCGTGGCCGAAACGCTGGCCGGGCCTGGTGTGGGCTTCCTGGACGACATGCTGCGCTTCACGGTCGGCAATACGCGCGAGCTGGTGCTGGGCGAGGACACGAAAGCAGGGCGCGAGTTCGTGCAGCTCCTGCGGAATTACACGCCCGGCGGATCGCTCTGGTATCTGCGCCTGGCTTACGAGCGCGAGGTGCTGGATCAGCTCCAGCAGGTTCTTGATCCCGACGCTGCGCAGTCGTTCCGACGCCGCGTTCAGAGTGCGCGCGAGTATGACACTCAATTCTTCGCGCCGCCGGGTTCCTCTGTTATACAGGGGCGAGGCTCGGTTCGGGCACCAGATGTTGCAAACGCTTTCGGAGGATAACAGATGGCGGTTTCAGAGAACGATCTAGTCGTAGGGCCGCTCACTCCGGCTGCGGGCGTCACCACGATCTCGCTAGACTTCGACGGGACAGGCTGGGAGGCAGGCTGGCTGGAGGTCTACAAGTCGGGTTCTGAAACGCCGCTGGTGCTGAATACCGATTACACGGTTGCAGGCGCGGGCAGCAGCTCGGGCGTTGTCACGCTGACCACGGCGGCGAACGGGACCGACGCATATTCGATCTACCTGGCCGTGCCACTGGAGCGCAGCTCCGACATGCAGCTTCGCGGCGAGTTCAAGAGCGGGCCTTTCAATATCGAAATGGACCGGCTCTGGCAGGCCATGCAGCGCCGTGCCACGCTTGCCTCGCGGGCGCTGCAAATTTCGCGGTCAGCCTCTGCAAATACCGTATTAACGCCCACAGCGTCACGCCTTATCGGGTGGGATAGCAATGGGGACTTAACAAACTACAGTATAAGCCCAGTGTTCACTGCGGGCGAAAAGGTCCTTTACTCCAGCGTGGCCGCGCTGTTGGCCGGGTCGGAGGCGCAGCGCGGCGTCGGGTCGATTTGGCACGGCGGCGTCCACTCTTACCAAGAGGTTGCAAGCGGCGGCGACGTGCAGAACGCAGCGGCGGCACCGGCTCTCTTGAAAATCCTTCGTGACAGCGGCGGCGTTTATAACTTTGAAGCCTTTGCGCCGTCCACCGACGGCACGAATGCGGCGACCAATAGCGACAAGTTTGCGGATGCGTTTGCGCGGATGCAGGACGGCGGCGGCGGTGTTCTGCGCTTGCCCGCCGGGCACTACGCGATTGACGAGGCGCTTGACCCGCCAACAGACGTCCCGGTCATTATCGAGGGTGACGGCTACGTTTCACAGTTTGACACCACGTCCTCTAAGGGGACCAAGATCGAACAGAAAACATCAGCGGCCCACGCCATTGACCTGAACCGATCCGTGAACACTTATCATCAGTTCGGACTTCGCAACCTCGCTATTGAAGGCGGCGGCGTGGCTGATGCGGGGATCGACGCAGCGCGCACCCGGGATGTGTATATCTCCGGCGTTCGGTTTTTCAATTTCACGGGCAACGCTATTCAGGCAAATCGCAACTGTTTCAACTGGCGGTGCGATGGGGTGCAAGTGGATAAGGTGCAGCGGGCGCTGTATTGCTATGATAGCTTGGCCACGGGAACGGACTACGCTTGTTTCAACGGATCGTCTTTCGAGAACTTCTTTATCGTCAACACCGCCGAAGAAGCGTTTTGGCTTGAGCGCACCGGCTATGTCGATATGTCTAGCATCCTTTGGGAAGTGGACAGCGCGACGGGCGATCAGATCGGTGGCGGCGTTCTGAAAGAATGCCACATCGTCAATCTCAACAACATGAAGGCGGAACGCTGCTCGCGCACAACGCTTGTCATCGAGGACTGCACCCAAGTCGAACTGTTTGGCCTTAGGATGAACGTCGAAGCTTTGACGGCTGGGCCGGAATACTGTCTGCACATCAAAAACAGTGAGCGGGTGAAAGCGTACGGCGTTCAAGGCCGGTACGTTGACGCGGTTGTGAAACTGGAAGGGGCCAAGCGCTGCTTGATCAGCGGGGCCGCACCTGTGGCCGAAGACACGACGCATATCGGCTATCTTATCGACAGCGATAGCACCAGTGAAGAAAACGTGTTTATCGGCGCAATCGCGGATGGCGTGAAGTCGGCGGGTATCCGCATCCAAGGCGCTCGCAACAAGTTGTCGTCGTCCATTCTGACGGGAACGCGCGAAGGGCCGGGTGTCCTTCTGGACGGCGCCACGGCAATCGACAACACGCTGACAGATGTGGACGCCAACGACAATTGCACGCAAGCAACGACAAACGGTGACGCCGGGATTTACATCAACAACGGCGATAAGAACAAGCTGATTGGGTGTCGCACAAATGATGGTCAAGGCACCAAAACGCAGCCATATGGCGTGAAAACAGCGGGCGGCGCAAACGACAACAAGATCCACCTACATACGGCAGTCGGAAACCTGACCGGCCCGTTCTCTTTGGCGAACTCGCGCGATGAAGTGATTATGCCGCGCACGTCAGATAGTTCCCCGCACAAAGGAACCTTTACCATGGCGGCGGGGACCTCCCTGACGGTGAGTAATGGCAATATTCACTCTGGTTCGGTGGTGCTTCTGACGCCAACCAATTATCATGCCGCAGATTTGCAGGGCAGCACAAAATCCCTGTATGTCACAAATCTGGTAGCGGGAACGTCATTTCAGGTGAAAACGGCGGATAACACGGCGGCAGTTGGCGACGAAGAATTCAGTTATATTATCATGTAGGAGGAACGGCGCGATGAAACTCGCAATCGTGGTAGGACATAACAGCGCCAGCCAAGGCGCGGTGCGGCAAGACACAGGGGAAAGCGAGTTCGTCTGGAACGGGCGGCTGGCACGGCGCATTGAACGCCTGGCGGGCGACTATGGGCTCCAGGTGCGCACCTTCTTCCGCACGCCGGGCGGCGGATATTCGACCGAGATCAGGCGCGTCTATGCCGAGGTGGACGCCTGGGGCGCTGACGCGAGCGTGGAGCTGCACTTCAACGGTGCCAGCTCGGCCGAGGCGACCGGCACCGAAACCCTTTCGAGCGGCACCGCGTTATCCCTACGCCTGGCCGAAAGCGTGCAGCGCGAGATGGTGCTGGCCCTGGGCCTTCGGGATCGCGGGATCAAGACGCGCTCCAGCTCGGATCGAGGCGGCATGTCCCTTATCTCTGGCCGCGCTCCGGCGATCCTGGTCGAGCCCTTCTTCGGCAGCTCGCCGGTGGGCAATCGGGCGACCGACGAGGAGACGGAGCAAGAGCGCCTGGCCGACGCGATCCTGCGCGGCACGGCCGAGGCGTTCCAGAGTTGGCCGCGCTCGAACCTGGCCGAAAGCCGGACGATCCGCGCGGCCGAGACGCAGCGCCGCGCCCAGGCGGTCCAGGCCCAGAGCGGTGTCGCCGCCGGTGTTGCCGCTGCCGCGACCCAAGCGCGCGAGCAGATCGAGGCGATCCCGGCCGTCGGCGCGCTAGCTGACTGGCTTCCTTGGCTGGCCCTCGGCCTGATCGGCGTGGTCCTGGCCGCGACGGTGGTGCAGCGGATCATGTCCGACCGGATCGAGGAGGCTCGGGTGGACGATCACGAGCGGGGCGTGCGGTGATCTGGGGCTGGCTGCGCAAGCTCTGGCCGCTGATCCTGGGGGCGCTGGGCATCATTGCTCTGGTGCTGACCGGGCGGCGCAATGGCCAGCTCACGGAGCGGCTGGATCGCGCCCAGGCGCGGGACGAGGTAAAGGAAAGGATGCGGGATGCGGTGGCAAATACTCGGACTGATCGGGATGGTGTCGTTGAGCGGTTGCGTGACGGCCGTTTCTGACGCCTGCCCTACGCTCTACAGCTACCCGCAGGAGGTGCAGGACCAAGCGGCCGACGAGCTGCAAGCCCTGCCAGAAGGATCGGCGCTGTCTGTGATGATCGGACACTACGGCGTTGTGCGAAACGAAATCAGAGCGTGCCGGGGGCAGTAAATGGGTGAGGACTGGAAATGGGTGATCGGCATTGCCGTGACTTTGACGCTGGGGTGGGGCTCGATCTTGATCGGTGCGTTCTGGCGTTTGGTGTCGATGATCCGGCGGGTGGAGGATGAAATGGACAACAGCTCGAAAGAGCTGCACGCCAGGATCAACCGCGTGCGCGAGGACACGGTGCAGAAGTCGGACCTCGACGGGCATCTGACCAGGCTATCGAGCGACATGCGCGAGATGCGCAAGGAGCAACGCGAGGCGACCAAGGCCACGAACACGCGGCTAGATGCGCTTCTCTCCGCGATAGCCAGCCGGAACGATCACTGACCCATCCGCGCCTTGCGTTCCCGATCTTCGGCCAGCACAGCGGGCGCAAGTGACTTGCGCCCGCCTTAGTGTTACTCGCCCAGCCAATCGAGCTGGACTTCCTTCGCCTTCGACGGCTCGGGCGGCTCATAGACCGCGCGCTGGGGGCCGAGGACGGCGACCTTCGCCTTCGTGCGCACCGCCTTCTGGCTTGCGCGCGCCTTGGCGTTGGCCTCGGCGTCCGGTCCCTGGAACACCTCGATATTGTTCCGCGTCTCCGTCTGGTGGAACACGATGAACACCGGCTGCGTCATGTCGATTGCAGCGAAAGCGTTGTCGTCGTCCTTCTCGGGCTTGGTCTTGTCGTCAGCCATCGGTTTCTCCTTTGTGGCTTGGTGGGTGGTAGATCATGGACGGCCCGCCGATCTGGCGGATCGCCTTTCGTTCGCGCTTCAAGAGCTTGGCGATGATCTCCTTCTTCAAGGCTCGCCCGGTCGCGGCGCGGTGCGCGATCCATTCGCTCGGCGTCATGTGCGCCTTATCCGAATTGCATCCCTGGCACATGAGCATCAGGTTGCGCGGATGGTGGGTGCCGTTGCGGCATTTCGGGATCAGGTGATCCACCGTAGCGATGGATTGCTCGATCACGGCAGCGTTCGGCTCGCGGAAGCTGCCCCATGCTTGCTGCCAGCGGCCGACAAACCGGCCCCGGCTCTCCAGGCCACGGAACCACATGGGCCGACCGCAGCACCTGCACCACAGCTCCTCGTTCTCGACGTAGCGGCGCATCATCCTGCGCCGCTCGCCGCTGGTCTTGGATCGCATCAGCCCAGCTCGCCACGGTTCTCGTCTGCCCGCTTGGCCGTTTCCCACAGCTCGCGCTTGATCGGCTGGAGCGCTGCCCGCTCCTCCTCGGTGGCGACCTTCGTGAAAAAGGTGGTGATCTTCTCGATCCCGTCGTGGGCGATCCGCCTGGCACGATCCCACAGCTCCTTGTCGGGCGTCGTGATGGTGTCACCGCGCGCCCAGGCTGCGAGCTTTGATCCCGCCTCGGCCGTGATGTGACGGCCGGGAAGGAAGCTCATGCGGTGCTGGTCCTGGACCTTGTGCGGCAAGGTGAGATCGACCACGCCGGGCGAGCTGGGGTTGAGCGTGAAGCTGGCGGTCATTTCATACATGAACCGCTTTTCCTGGATCGGAAACCAGCCCGCGTTTTCCACGATCACACGGCCGCGATCATCCTTCTTGCTCATGTCGATCTTCTCCTCGGCCCGCAGGCAGAAGATCAGATGCGCGCGCACCTGGAGAAAGGCGTTCATCATCTTCTTGTGGCGCATCTTGGGGTCTTTCCATGCGCCTGGGCCTTTCACGCTGGACGCCTCGGCCATGTCCATGATCCCGCCCTGGCCGTCAAATTCGTGGCTCATGCTGTCGATCACAATCGCCTCGAACCCGGCCTTCTCTGCCGCCTTCACCGCCTCCAGGTAGCGCTCCGGCGTGAAGGGTGGCGCGAAGTCGGCGTGCTTGAAATTGAATTGATCGGCATAGTGCAGGGCGCGGCCTGCCTCGGTGTCGATCACGGCAAACGGCTTGTCGCCGCAAATCCCTGTCGCCAGGTTCATGGCGCTGAACGTCTTGCCGCTGCCGGAGGCCCCCGCAAGGGCCACCAGCAGGTGCGTGTTGCGGCGCTCGGCCGTGTTGAAGGTGAAGCTCATTCGATCACGTCCTTCTCGTCACGGCTCTGGCCCTGTACGGCGGCGGGTTGCCAGCCTTCGGGTGCCTGCCAGGTGCGCATCATCTCCAGCAGATCGGTGCCTGCCGACTTGGCCGCTTCCTCGGCATCCTTCTCCGCGATCAGGTTGCGTTCGTGCCATTCTGGGCACTCCAGCTTGATCGTCTTGGAGATCATGCCGGGCCAGGTATTCTCGCGCAGGCACCGGCCCCAGATCATCAGCGCGCGCTCGCGGCGCATCAGCGCTGTCTCCAGGAACGTGCTGTCGATCTCGGCCGTCAGCAGAAGATGCGGCTCGGCCGTCTCCTGCACCACGAAATACTGGCGCGGCGCGGTGCCGGTCAGGAGCTTCGCGCCCTGGTGATAGTGCGCGGCCGTCATGTCCCAGCCGGAATTGGCGGCAAACTTGGCGAGCGTCACCGGCGCGATATTGGTGCCGGTGGTTTTGTAGTGGATCACCACGTTCTCCTCGGGCGAGTAGAAGTCGGGGCGGCTCCGGCACATGACGCCGCTTTCCTGCCAGAGCATCGTGGCTTCGCGCAGGAGCTTCGCCTGGTTGTCGCGCGAGAACAGGTGCCCGATCTCGGGATTGTCTCGCACCTGGTCGAGCGCCGCCTTCGCCATTGCCCGCACGCGCGGCATGTTCTTCGCCAGGATCGGTGTCTTGCCCTGGGCGTAGGCTTCGTCCTTGGCTTCCTTCGCAGCCTTCGACCGGAAGTCGGCCGCGTCGATCTCGACAATGGGCGCGCCGGTGCCGGTGAACAGCCGATGCGCGGCCGAGCCCAGGTCGAAGATCGTTTTCTCCTCGCTTTCGGCGTCCTTGTTGAGCCGGGCGGTGTTCTGCCAGACCTTGCGCGGCGCGGTGCCGAGAAGTTCTTTCACAAGCGAGCTGGTCAGGCTCGGCTCCGGCATCGGATCAGCCAGGTAGGTGGCAAAATCCATGCCCTCAATCAGTTGGGGTAGCTGCATCTTCGATCTCCTTTTTGATCTTGCGCTTTGCTTCCATCAGCGCGTCCACGTCGCCCTCCAGCAGCATGTCCACCAGTGGACCGCCGCGCCGAGCCTTCCATGCGCCCCGTGCCTTGCGGCAATCGGGGCAGCAAAACTCTTGCCGGGGGTCGGCGGGCTCGAAAGCCCGGCCGCACTCATGCCATGCGCAACGCTTCACGGCCGCGCCTCCACCGAATAGCGCAGCGCCACGATGGGCTTGCCGCCCAGGTGCGGGTGCTGGCTGGCTATTGCCTTCATGGCGAAGGCAGACAGGGCGAACAGCGGTGCCGCGCCCTCGATCAAGATGGTGGCGGGGGTGGTGCCGCCTCCATCCTGGACGAAAGCGACAAGCTCCACCTGGGGAACGGTCCGCTTGGCGTCAGTCATAGTCCGGCTCCTCGGCTTCAAATTCGAGTTCGTCGGCCAGCTCGCGGATCGCCTCCACAAGCTCGTCGGGCAGGATCTTCGGATCGACCTTGAAGCCAAGGATCGTTAGCTCCTCGATCTCGATATCCTCCCACTCAATCCAGGTTGGCGAGCGGTCCACGCCATAGTCGGAGAGAACGCCGGTGGCGCTGAACGCCACCTCGATCTCCTCGCCGCTGTGGGTTGCGGTTCCGCGTGCCATCAGCTCGCCTCGCGCTGGTCGGTGATCGCGTTCTCGCTCAAACGCTTCATCATGGCTTCGAGCTGGGCGACGAACGCCGCTCCCTCGCCGGTGTCGAGCCCGGCCTTGCGGCTGGCCTCCAGCGCTTTGGCGGTCATGTCGAGCGCATCCTTAAGCGCACGCTCCTCGGCCGTCGGCTGGCTGCGCACCCACGCCTCGGCTTTCTCCACGGTTTCCTCGATGGTGTCGCCGGTGAAAAACTCATACTGGCCAGGGTAGCTATCGCCCGCCTTGGCGAAGTTGAGCATCACGCGCGCGGTGCGGTGGCCGCTGCGCGCCTCGATTGCGGCCGACGGGATGATGATCCCGCGATCCGCCATCAGCTTGGCCAGCTCGTCACAGGTGGCCGTCATAGTCTCGAACAGGTGTTGCATGGGGTGTTGTCCTTTCGTGGTTTCAGTTGCGTTCCCAGATCAGCAGGGTGGTGCCGATCACTTTCGAGGCGCTGCCCTTCATGGCGTCGGAGCCGATCAGCTCGTCCATGAAAAAGCGCTCCAGCGCCTCGAAGTTCTTAAAGCTCAAGCGCAACACGTTCTTGCCGTGCTTGTTGGTGACGGTCTGCGCGGTGTAGGGCGGGGGCGAAGCGTCGGCGTGTTGGCTCGTCGCGTCCGCGATCTCGGCATAGTGCGGCTTGCGGCTCATGCTTCGGCCCGTTCGTTCTGGTAAAAAGCGACCGGCGAGAAAGCGCGCGCCCAGGCGTCGAAATCTGCCGCGCTCTTGCGCTCGATGGTCAGGCACCAGAACCGGCCGTCACGCTCAAAAAAGGCGTTGGTCAGGTTGCCGGTTGCAAACTCGCACATGGAGAAGCCGCCCAGGGCGAAATCCATCGGGGGCAGGCACTCCAGGAAATACCAATATTCCTCCTCCCCGATCTCGAAGAAGTCACCGGCCCGGAACACGTCCGGCGAATACCCGCGATTGATAAGCTCGAAGGTCTTGACCTCGCTGGCCTTGCCTTCAAAAAGTTTCCGAAACTGCATGTCGCTCTCCTCTGTTCTGGCGCATGGGATGGGGGCGGGCTTGCCGCCCCTCACCGACGCGTCAGGCTTCGATCCCTTGCGAGATCAAGAACCGCTTGGCCGCGTAGCGCGCGCCGTTGTTGAGCTGCCGCTGCCAGGCTTCCTGGCTGGGTGCCCACCGGAACCCGTTGCTTTTCAGCTCGGCCCGAACCTCGGCGCTGGGCTTGCCGTCGAAAACGATCTGGAGCCGGTTCTCCTCGAAGTTTTCGACCACCTCGCAAACGCCCTGATACCGGACCCGCTTTTCCTCGCCGCCTGCTGCCTCGGCGCGCTTGGCGTTGGCCTGGAGCTGGGCGATCCGCTTCTCCATCCGCTTGATGTTGGCCAGGTTGTTGCTCATTTGGTAGTCGGCAAAGCCGATCCGGTTGGCAAAGTCAGGCTTGAGCATCGACCGGGCCTCGGCCTCGGAAAACTCACGGCCGCAGGCTTTGGCGAGCGCTTTCTGGGCGATCTCGATATCCTCGGCGGGGCCATCGAACCGAACGCCGTGCTTCCAGGCTGCGCGGATCGCTTTGTTCGCCGCCTTCATAAACTCCTGACTGCCCTTGGCCGCGTCGATCTGGGCTTGAAGCTTCTGGATCGCGTCGGGGTCGTCGGAGCTGATGCCACCTTGGCCGACACCTGCCGCCTTGCCGCGCAGTTCCTTGGCCCGTTTATCGGCCTCGATGCTCGCCCGCATGGCGTTGTCTGCCCGCCGGATCGCGGCGCGGTGCCGTCCCTCGGAGTGGTGGCCGACCAAGATCGGCTGGCCGAAGGGGATGCCGGACACCTCCTCGCGCAGATCGGCGCGCTTGTATGCCGCCTCGCTCTGGGCTTCTGCCCGCTCGGCCGCTGCAAGCAACCGCTCGCGCCGGGCTTCCTGTTTCCGTTCGTAATGGTTCATCGCTTTCTCCTCGATCAGCATCTCCAGATCGGTTTGCCGGTTGCCGGGCTGGCTTTCGCTGCCTTGGTCGAACAGGTCAAATTGCATCTGGGAACCTCCGTTATCGCTCGGGCTCGACGCCCTGCAACAATGGTTAGATCAGATCACGCTTGCCCTTGCAATAGATATTTTGCAAATATAAGCGAGAAATTTACCAAGGAGTGAGCAAGTGACTGACAACACAGACGAAAAAATCCTGGCCAGAGCGCGCGAAATCGCAGCCGAGCGCAAGATCAGCCTCACCGACGCGATGATCCGCGCCGAGGACGAGCTGGCACCGAAGCCCACGGTCCCGGCCGACTTCACTGTGACGATCCCGGTCAAGCCCAGGGTCGCGCGCTGGATCGTGGAGGAGTTCGAGCCCACGAAAACGCACACCACCGAGGAGCGGCTGGCCGCATACCTGGCCACGGTTCTCAGCCGGGCGCGCGTCACGGCGATGCGCTTTGCCGAGGAAGCGCCGGAGATTGGTGAGGGCGGCGCGGTCACGCTGCGCCGGGAACAGTTCCAGAAGAAGGCACCGAAGGAATGAGCGATCTCGAACAACGGATGAAGCTGCACACGCCCGGCCAAGTGACTTGGCCGGAGCTTGGCACGCGAAAGAAATGCGCCGCCTGCGATTACTTCACCGACCGAGACGTGTCGGATGGTAGGCTGGCCAAGGGTTACGGCCGCTGCGCCAAGTCGCGAGAGCTGTTGAGGTCGAACGGCGCGCAGTTCGTCGGCGCGACAGCGCAAGCGTGCCCGCAATTCAGGAGCAAAGCATGAGCCTGCACATTCACAACGCGGGGCCGGTCATGGCCGCCGATCTCAACGTTCTGGGGGCTGCGGTCAAGATCATCTTGGCCGGTGGTTCCGAGCTTTCGGAAGCGGAGATGAAGCGCGCGAGCGGCGCGAGCTATCACCTCTGGAAGTCGAAGGGCGATGCGATCCGCGCCCTGGTCGAGAACCTGGAGGCGGTGCCGGAACCGTCAGGGCGGTGATCCCGTGAGACAGTTCGGCATCATCTCCAGCTCGATCTGGCGCAGCAAGAGGTTTCGGCAGCTCGAAAGCGATCTCGCGCGCCTGGTCTACCTCTACCTGCACACCACCACACACGGCAACAGCGCCGGGGCGTTTGTCCTGCCGCCAGAAATGGCAGCGCTGGAGCTGAAAGTTCCGGCCGACGATGTGCGCGCCGCGTTCGTCAACTTGGCCGACGCGCGCCTGATCCGATACGACCCCGAGGAGGAGCTGATCCAGATCGTCAACTTCTTCCGGTTCAACTCGATCTCCAGCCGAAAGCACCTGCAAGGCCCGGTGCGCATAATCCAGGCCCTGCCTTACTCACCCGTCAGAGACTGCGCCGCCTGCGATCTGATCCTTGCCATGTTCGAGCGCCGCGAGGAATGGCGCGAGAAGGCATCAAGGCTCCGGCACAGCGAACAGCGCAGCGATCACGTCGAGGCCCAGAAAATCCTCGAAGCGATGGGCGGTTTCGACAGCACAGCCGCTGATCTGGTCAAGGAGATGAAGCTCGAACCGATGCTCACCTCGCAAGAGATCGGGCTCGACGCAAACACGCTCGACCGCCTCGGGGAAGCCCTACTGATACCCCTATCCCATACCCCTATCGGAAGCCCTAGCGATATAACGGATACGGAAAAGAATAAGGAAAAGGAAAAGACCACGGATAAGACCAAGACCACGGATAAGATCACGGACAAGACCACGGAGAGGGGGTTCCAAGGGGGAGAGGGTTCGCAAAGCCGCCCTCCCTCCCCGCCCGCTAATAGCGGTCGGTCGGGCGGCATGAAGAACATCGGGGATGAAGCGCTCGCACACCTACGGCAGCGCCTGGCAGAACGAGGAGGGGCATGATGGCAAAACGCGGGCAGCTCGCCTTCACCGATCCCGAGGAGCTGGAGCAGAGGATCGAGGAGTATTTCCAGAGCCGGGTGCGCAAGCGCAAAATCTATCCGCGCGATGGAGACCCATACGAGGAAGAATACCAGGTGCCCCCAACGATGGCAGGGCTCGCACTCGCGCTCGGATGCACACGGGTGACGCTCATGCACTATGGCAGGGGAGACGAGCCACGCGATCCAGCATTTATCCCGATCATCGCGCGCGCCAAGATGCGGATCGCAGAGTTCGCAGAAGAAGCGCTTTACGCTCGGGAGGCATCGAACGGGGCCAAGTTCGCCCTGGAAGTGAACCACGGCTACGGCCGAGAAGATCGAGAAGGCGGCACGGGCGACGGCTTCGAGGTGAGAGTGATCCCGCCCGCATACGGGGAGGCGATCAAGGCGATCCCCAAGTGGCAACCGGAAGGAGACGACGATGAATAGGGCAGAGAACAGCGCAGGAGCGCCGCGTGGGCGCGTGATTGGGCATTCGCGGGCCGAGGGTGCCGAGAAGGTGCAAGGGCGCTCAGCGGCCCGCACAGGAGGCGCAAGTGACTTGCGCTGTCCGCCGTGCAACCACGACTGCAACCAAGGCAGGGATTGCCCGGCTCGGGGCGAGTTCTCAGAGCTGGGTCGCGGCCCGCTGGCTTGGCACCTGATCTGGATCGCGGTCGGGCTTGGCGTCTGGGGGGCTCTGGCATGGATGATCGCGTGAGGCAGGAGGTCAGGATCGAGAAGATCGCACCAGGCAGCGAGGAAGCGGTGATCGCCCAGGCGCTCGACCGCGTGGAGCCTGGCGACTTGGTGGTGTATCATCGCGGCTCGGCCGGTTCTGCGCCCACGACGGTGAAGCGCGCGGCAATGCTCCTGCATGATCGCGGGCTCTGCCTCCTGACGCAGCGGATCACGGCCGAGCGCAACGGGGACGGGGAGAGGATCGTGGATTACCTGGCGATCAAGGCGAAGGTGAAGCGGTGACGGCCTATCGGATCATCGGGCGTTCCGTCCTGGCGGCGTCATGCGCGGCCGGGGCGATCAAGCTCGCGCTCACGGTGTTGGAGCTGGCCGGATGGTGACGCAGACCTGGACCTACGAGACGAGCCCGGTGGCCTGGGCCTACAAGCAGGATCGCGCGTTCGCGTCGTTCATCATCGGGCCGGTCGGCTCCGGCAAGTCGGTGCCCGGCCTCCAGCGCATCCTCGATCTCGGCCAGGAGCAAGCGCCCAGCGACGACGGCAAACGTCGGTCGCGCTTCGCGGTGATCCGCAACACCATGCCCGAGCTGCGATCCACAACGGCCGTGACCTATCAACAGATTTATCCCTCGGATGCGTTCGGGGATATCATCTGGCGATCCCCGGCCACGCACATGATCCAGCCGCGCAACTCCGACCTGGAGATCGAGGTCAACCTGATCGCGCTCGACAAGCCCAAGGACGTGAAGAAGCTCCTATCGCTGGAGCTGACCGGGGCCTTCATCAACGAGATGCGCGAGGTGCCGCGATCCGTCATTACCCGCTTGACCGAGCGTGTCGGCCGGTTCGGGGTGAACGAGCGCCCGACCACCTGGAGCGGCATCTGGGGCGACACCAACCCGCCTGACGCCGATCATTGGCTCTACGGCTGGCATCACCGCGAGACGCCCGAGGGCTACAGCTTCCACCAGCAACCGCCCGGCGTCCTGGAGGTGAAGCCCAGGGGCGGCGGTGCCGAGATCGTGGACGAGAATTTCCCCGAGTATCAGGGCGTGCGCCTCACGTCGGCCGAGGTGCTGATCTGGTATCGGGGCAAGGTGCGGCGCGTCGAGTGCCCTATCGAGGTGATCCGAGCGGCGGATCGGTTCTGGATCGTGAACCCCTGGCAGGAGAACCTGGTCGCGCTGTCCCGCGTCGATGCTGGCTCGAACCCGCTCGGGGTGCGCAGCTACTACGGCCGCGCGCTGGCAGGCAAGACGCTGGAGGAAATCCAGAGCTATCTCCAGGGCGTCTACACGTTCGTGACCGACGGGCGGCGCGTGGTCCCGCAATACAACGGCCAGGTGCATGGCGTGGATCACCTGCCCGTCATGCCCGACGAGCCGATCTACATCGGGGCCGACATTGGCGGCGGCACGCTCCAGCCTTCGGCGCTCCTGTTCCAGCGGCATCCCAAGGGCGTGTTGTTGGCGCACCGCGAGGTGGTGTGCTTCGACATGGGGATCAAGCGCTTTGGCGAGCTGGTGGGCGAGGCGCTGGTGCAGCACTTCCCCGATCACGTCGCCAAGGGACTGACCGGCAAGGGCTGGGGCGATCCGGCGGGTGGCAAGCGCGACGAGATATTCGAGACGGCGAGCTTCGACTGGCTGCGCTCGCAACACGGTATCAACCTGGAGCCAGCGCCAACCCAAGACCCGAAGATGCGGATCGCGGCGCTGGCCGGTCCATGCGAGCGGATGATCGAGGGCAAGCCTGGGCTCCTGGTCAACAAGCGTAACTGCCCGATGCTGCACAAGGGGCTCATGGGTGCCTGGCACTTCAAGCGGCTGGCCGTGTCGGGCGAGGATCGCTACGCCGACAAGCCCAGCAAGAACGACGAAAGCCACATCTGCGACGGGGCGGGCTATGGCTTCCTGGGCGTGGGCGAGTTCGACCGCCTGGGCGGCAGGCAGGACTTTGGGAAAGGCCCGGCATCCTTCCAGGCCGACGGCGACTTTGACGTGTTCGCTTGACGTGTGACGGGGTGCGGTGCATGGTGATTGCCACATATCGAGGGGTTAGCAGCATGTGGAACCGCACCGTGGACCGAGGACCGATACCCGCGCCGTGGCGCGATCATGCGAAAGACGAGGAAAAACAGAGGCTTGCCACAATTCAGGAGCGGATCGAGCGCAAAGCAGCGACGATTGAGGAGCTTCTGGCCGAGCGCCGCCGGATCATGCGGCGCGCAATCGCGCGGATGCGCAGAGCGGAGGGGAAGGAATGAAGGAACCAGGATTGGTTGAGCGGCAGTTTCTGGGCTACGTCCAGATGGTCTACAAGGGCGGGCCGCAGGCGATGGGGCAAAGCCAGCTCCAGCAGCTACGGCAGGCGTTCTATGCGGGCGCGACGATGTATCAGGGCGTTGTTCTGGGAAGCCTGACGGCCGACGAGGAAGTGACGCCCCAGGACGAGGAGACGATGCAGCGCATTTTCACGCAGTATGCCGACGAGCTGGAGGCTTTCGCGGAAAGCTGCGTCACCGGCATGGCTCCAGCGGAGGGCAGAGCATGATCCCGCTGCGACCGCTTCACGCGACCCGCGTTCTTGCTGAAAGCCAGGACGAGTATCACCGCCTTGCGATCCGTGACGAGCTGATGGACGGGCATCCCGTCATGGTCAGCCTTTGGGAACCGAGCCCGGCCGAGCTGAAAACCCTGGTGGAAGGCGGCTCGGTTCGTCTGACGATCCTGGGCACCGCGCATCCGCCGGTAATGGTCGAGACGGAGGTGCGCAAGTGATCGAGTTTATCGGATATCTGACGATCTTCGCCGCTGGAGCCTGGGCGTCGTTCATGGCGGGCTTCCTGGGGCATCATTTCACCTCGCGCGGAGGGTTCGAGGGCGTCGAGCCCGATCTTGCCGCAGGTTGCGTGACGCTCGCGCTATTCGTCGCGGCGTTCATCTGGTGGCTCACATGAGCGAGGCCATGTTCATCTGCGAGGGATGCGGCAAGGTCTATCCCGACACCTGCCCGACGTGTCCAGATCGGGGCAACGGCCGGGGCGTGACAGTTCGCCAGATCAAGCAAGCGTTGCAGGACAGCCCGACGGTGGGCGACGTGAGCCACACGGCCAAGCACTACGGCCGACACGTTGCGATCCTGGAGCGCGAGGGTGGTGACGCTCGGACAATGGCGATCCAGATCAAGAACCTGGCAAGCTATCGCCGCTGGGAGTTGGGGCATCGGCCATGAGCAAGCGCATGACAGCCGCGCAGCTCCAGGAGTTCTACAAGGCCGACGGCGACCACAGCGCGCCGCGCCAGGACCGCGAGGGGCCGATCCACAAGGCGATCCTCGATCTCCTTGATCTCGCGTTGCCAGGCGATGCGATCTACCACCACAGCCCGAACGAGCTGGACATGGCCGGGGCCGAGGCCGCGCGCCAGATCGCCAAGGCGCGCAAGCTGGGCACCAAGCCAGGCTGGCCGGATATCGAGATCATCTGGCAGGGTCGCGCGTTCTTCCTGGAGGTCAAGGCCGACAGCAGGCAGAGCGATGCGCAGAAGGATATCCAGCGCGACCTGGCGCGAGCTGGTGCGAGCTATGCCGTGGTGCGATCCGTCACCGAGGCCGAGGCGATACTGAAATCATGGGGGCTGATATGATCTGCAAGGAGTGTGGGCACGACAACGAGCGCGTCTGGTATGAGCCAGTCTTTCCGCCAATGCAGGCCGTTAGGCCAAGTAACGCGGCGGTGCCGGAGAAGATGGAGCCATGCTACAAGCGCTGGGCGTGCGCCAAGTGTGGCCGATATCATTTTGCCGACGGCACGCTCTACAGCAATCCGTTCAAGGTGGCGACATGACCGATCCCGATCTCGATCTTTCCATCCCGTCGCTGATGCGCGCCTGCAAGGGCAACGCGGCGATGTTGCCGAGCTTCATGGTGCATGACGACGACGTGTGGCCGCGCTCCGGCGTGGTCAGGACCGACAGCAAGGGCCGCATCCACATGCGCCGCTCGACGTTCATCCGCGCCGTGGTGGGCGAGCTGCCGATCCGCGAGGGTGTCTGGCACCGGATCGACTGCCAGGAGTTCCACCTGGACCTGAAACCGCACCACCTCCAGGGATCAAGCGACCAGGAGGGCGGCAACCGCAGACTGGCGGCGCGCACCGTGGCGAAAGCCGATTGGGCCGGACGCATCAAGGGAGATGAAGGCTATGGCAATGCTCCATCCGGGGATCACCGGCAACAGGACGTTGAGCGAGATGTTGCAGAGGCTAAGGCCCGAGGAACAAGCGGAAGCGTTGGCTCAACCGTATTTGCCCGAGATGGTGGCGACGACGGCTAAATGGGCCTGGACCCTGGAGAACGATCACGGCGATTTCGTTGCCAGCATGGCGATCATGCCCGACGTAAATCGGCGCGGCTGGTTCGTCTCATATCCGGGCGCTGCAATCCGATCCTCTGCCGAGCTTCGCCCGCTGTTCCGGCTTTACACGATCTTCCGCGACAGCGGCGCGGTGTATGACGAGCTGCGTGCCTGGGTGGCCTCGGAGGACGAAAGAGCGATTAGATTTGCCGAATGGTTCGGTTTTCGGCTAGATTGCGGGCCAGCGACAGGGTTTTCCCCGACCGGGCGGGACTTGAGCTTATACCTATGGAGGCGATGATGGGCGGAATTTTCGGAGGCGGCGACAACGGCGCGCAGGCAGAAGCGAAAAAGCAGGCGGCGCAGGCGCGGCGCGAACGGCAAACCTCGAACGAGGAAGCAAACCGGGCGCAGCAGCGCGGCGAGCGTGGCGGCGGTGCCGGTGCAGGCACGCGAGGGCGGGACATGCTGATCGGCAACCTGTCACAGCGCCTCAAAGATACGCTTGGGGGCTGATCGTGGCACAGTGGGACGTTGACAAGGCTTGGAAGGCGATAGCCAAGGCCAAGAGCGACAAGGAAGCCTCCGACGATATCTACAAGGAGGCGATGGAGCTGACGTTCCCCGACCGCGAAAACTTCGTGAAGCGGAAGGAAGGCCAGCAGAAGGCGGCTTACAACTGGGACAGCACGCCCCAGGTGTCGGTGATCCGCGCGGCCAACCGGCTCTCCTCCGACTTCACGCCGCAGTTCCAGGACTGGTTTGAGATCGGCCTGGGGCCAGCGGCCGAGCAAATGCCCGACGAGACGTTCCAGGAGGCCGTGGGCAAGCCCAAGGACGAAAGCAAGGCCGAGCTGGAGGCGATCACCAAGATCGTGCAGGCCGTGTTCAACGGGCCGGGCTTCCCGACCGCCTCGAACGAAACCTATATCGACTGGCACTACGGCCAGGGCGGGATGAAGATCACGCCGAACGACGATTTCCTGGGCGAGCCGGTGGTGTTCCAGGCCATGCCCATGTCGCACTTCTACGCCTACGAGGGGCCGAACGGGCGGCTGGATCGCTGGTTCTTCTGGCACGAGCTGCGCGCCGACGCGATCACGACGGAATGGCCCGACGCCACGCTGCCGGGGAAGCTGAAAGAGGAGGCCGAAAAGCCGACGCCTCCGATGGTCAAGCTCGCCTCGGTGGTCTACCGCGACTATGCCGAGAAGGACGCGCCGTTCCGCTACGAGGTGTTCTGGCAGAAGGGGGCAGACAAGGCCCGCCTGGTCGAGCGCCAGAGCCGCACGTCGCCTTTTATCACGCCGCGATATTCCAAGCTGCCTGGCGAGAACCGGGGCCGTGGGCCGGTGCTGTTCGCCCTGCCCGATATTCGCACCGCGAACAAGATCGTGGAGCTGACCCTTCGCGCCGTGGCCGTGGCCGTGGCTGGCGTCTACACCGCGACCGACGGGGCGGTGAACGGGCCGATCTCGATCAAGCCCTATTCGATCATCAAGGTGCGCCGCAACGGCGGGCCGGACGGTCCGAGCCTCCAGCGCCTCGACAATCCCCAGCGGATCGACTTTGGCGAGCTGGTGCTGGACACTCTCCACATGAACATTCGCAAGGTGATCGGTGACAACAGCCTGCCGCCCGAGGCTGGCCCTATCCGCACGGCGACCGAGTTCGTGCAGCGTGCCCGCGAGCTGGTGGCAGACCAGGCCGGTGGCCTCGGCCGTCTCTATGCCGAGTTCGTGATCCCGTCGGTGCAGCGCGTGGTCGATATCCTGGAGGCGAAGCAAATCCTGCCGACCCAGGGGCTCAAGATCGACCAGTTCTTGATCGAGGTGCGCATGACAAGCCCGCTCGCGCGGGGCGAGGCCATGCAGGAGGTCGAGAACATCGTGCGCTTCATGGAGATGCTGAAAGCCATTGGCGGCGATCAGCTCATGGCGTTCGAGATGGACCTGGAGAAAGTCACGCCGCGCCTGGGCGATCTGATGAACGTCCCGATGGACCTGCGCACCACCAAGGAACAGAAGGTCAAGCTGAAAAAGGCGGCGGCGGCGCAAGGGGCAGCGGCCCAGGGAGCCGATCCCAACGTGGCAGCGCAGGCCGTCGAGCAACAGGAAGCGCAGGAGGCGCAGCGCAATGGCAGACGGTAACACCGGGCTCGACGCCCTGTTCCAGAACGGCGACAGCGAAGCCTGGCGCGATCTCATGCGCCGCACCGAGGACCAGGCACCGATCCGGCAAGGGGTCGATCCCGAGCTTTACTCGGTGGTGTTTTCGACGCCTGCCGGGCGCGAGGTGCTGGCGGATATGTATAACCGATACGTCAACGTAACACGCTGCATCCCAGGCCAGGGACCGGACGCGGCGTTCTACCGTGAGGGCATGGCGCAAGTCGTGTTCGATATCGTTCACAACATCGCCCTGGCGCATGAAGGAGAAGGCAATGGCGAAGAAGGATGATCTGATCGAGGAGGCCAAGGGCCTCGGGATCGAGCTGGACAGCAACGAGACGGTGGCCGACCTGGAGGCCAAGATTGCAGAGGCCAAGGCGGCGTTGCCCGCCCCGGTCGAGGGCGAGCTGACGCGCTCCAAGGTGAACCGGGGCTCGCGCCGTCGGATCGAGCGCGCGATCACGCGGCTGAACGAGGAGATGGACGCGGCGATCAAGGAGTTCGATCTCCAGGCGTTCGTCGCTGACGAGGACGGCAACCGCACGGCCGAATGGCCCGCTGTCACCCGGCTGCGCGAGGCGAAGGCCGAGGTAAACGACCAGGTGAACCAGCTCCTCGCGGGCTGATCTGAAAACCCACACCCCAGCGAAACAGGAGACGACGTGCATGTGGAAATTCTGGCAATATCACGCCCCCGTTTGGAGCCCGGCCGATGAAGGGTCAGGCGGTGCGAGCGGCGAAGGCGGAGGCGAAGGCGCTCAAGGCGGAGCAGGCGAGGGCGGCGAAGGTGACGGCCAAGGTGGTGGAGAAGGAGAAGGCGGCTCCAAGGGTTCCTCGATCCTGGACTTTGCCACCAAGGGCAAGACCAAGGAAGGCGAGGGCGAAGGTGACGCCTGGAAACTGCCTGACGGCATGGAGCTGCCGGATCATCTGGTGGGCTCGTCGGCTGACGAAACGCTGGCGAAACTGAGCAAGGCTTACCAGGGCGCGCGGCGCGAGCTGTCCCAGAAGGGCAAGGGCGAGGGCAAGCTGGAGGGCGCGGTGCCCGACGATCCCGACGGCTACAAGTTCGACCCCGAGGGCGACGACGACAAGATCGCGGAGGAGCTGAACAGCGAAGCCTCGAAGCCCTATGTCGATGCGTTCCGCAAGGCGGCGCACAAGCTCGGCATCCCTGACAAGGCGTTCACCCAGCTCATGCGCGAGGGCCTGTCCGGTATCGCGGAGAACGGTATGCCCATCGGCGTGTCGAACGAGGAAGCGGCGCGGATCAGCGGCGAGCAAGAGATGGCGAGCCTGGTGCAAGATGTCGGCCAGAAGGAGGCCAGCACCATCGTCAACACCATCGGCACCTATGCCGAGAAGCTGGCCCAGCGCGGCGTCCTCAAGGACGAGCAAGACATTGCCGAGTTCTCGCAAATGGTCGGCACCGGCCGCGCGGCGCGCATCTTCCACCGCATCCTGACCGGCGAGATGGGCGAGAAGCCGATCCCGATGGCCGACGGCGCGGATGGATCGGTGACACCGCAGGAAGCCTATTCCCGGCACGCCCAGGCCAGCAAGATGAAGCCCGGCGCGGAGAAGGACGCGGCAATGGCAGAGGCGCAACGCCTGATGCAAAAGGCGTTTGGCAACTCGCCGCAACCGACTGGCTCGATCCGCTCCGGCGTGCTATAGGTGCGATGCGGGCGCGAGCCTGTATGAAACCTCCCTGTTGGAACGCCCCGGCAATCTCCTCCCGCCGGGGCGTTTTTTTATGCACGCTTGCCAGATCGCGCGGCTGGTGGCATATTGGCGCACAAGATGCAGACCCGCGAGGAACGGCACCCGGCTTAGGCGACAGGCCCGCGACCCTCAAGGCCCTCGATCTCCCCCGATTGAAACCTTGAAGGAGTGACGCAATGTCCACCTCTCTCTCCACCGCAGCAATCGCCAGCTTCGACGCTGATGTGAAGCACGCCTATCAGGATATGGGCAAGCTGCGCGATACCGTGCGGATCAAAACCGGCGTCGTGGGCTCGACCCACCGCTTCCCGAAACTGGCCGCTGGCCTGGCAACCCGCCGCGTCAAGCAGACCGACGTTGTGCCGATGAACCTCGCGCACACCAACGCGACCGCAACGCTCGAAGATTGGAACGCCGCCGAATACACCGACGTGTTCGATGATGCGAAAACCAACATCTCCGAGCGCGAGGAGCTGGCCGGTTCCATCGCCAAGGCGATCTCGCGGCGCGAGGATCAGCTTATCATCGACGCGCTTGAAGCCACCTCCACCACGCTGACCGTGGCAAGCTCCATCGGCGGGGGCAACTCCAACCTGAACGTGGACAAGCTGCGCCGTGCATCGCGCCTCCTGGGCGACAACGGTGTGGGCGAGGACGAGGATATCACCTATGTTGGCTCCTACGCTGGGCGTGAGGGACTTCTGGGCGAAACCGAGGCCACCAGCGCGGACTTCAACACGGTGCGCGCCCTGGTCAACGGCGATATCTCGCAGTTCCTCGGCATGTCGTTCAAGTGGATCGCGTCCCGCGCCGAAGGCGGGCTCGACCTGACCGGCGGCGACCGCACCACCTTCGCCTATGCGAAGTCGGCAATCGGGCACGCAATCGGCATGGATCAGCGGATGGAGGTCAACTACATCCCGACCAAGACGAGCTGGCTCGCCAACATGCTGTTCTCGGCCGGTTCCATTGAGATCGACGCCGGTGGCGTGGTCGAGATCACCTGCGACGAGGACGGCGCATAAGCGCCACCAGGGGGCGGGCCTAGCGCTCGCCCTCTCCTGAAACTTTACCTGGAGAAGCAACATGGCTTTCAACCTGCAAGGACTGGAGAACCACAGCGGCTCCGGCGGTGGCATCAAGATTTTCAGCTACAACGCCGGGACCGACGCGAAAGCGGCCGTCAAGGGCGCGGGATACTTCAACACCGCCGCCGACATTCTGAGTGTTGGCGACCGCATCCTGATCCACGCCTCGGACGCCGATTTCGACGCTCATGTGTCGGCAATCAGCGCCGGTGTCGTGACCATCGCGGCAATCGACGCCTTCGCCTAATCCGCTGGGGTGTGGATGCGAGGGACGGGCCGGGGCTGTCATGGCCCTGGCCCTTTTTCTTAGGGGGCTGACATGACGGACAGCAGAGTGGACGTGGCATCGCAAGCGCTGGCTCGCCTGGGCGAACCGGCGATTTCTTCGTTTGAGGAGGACAGCGACACGGCCGAAAAGGTCAACCAGCTCTATGAGCCGACGATCCTCCAGCTCTTGAGTTCCTACGACTGGAGCTTTGCCACGCGGCGCAAGGTGCTGGCCGAGGACGCGGCGGGCCTGCCGCTGAACGAATGGAAGCGCGCCTTCCTTCTGCCGACCCTGCGCACGGATCGCGTGGGCAAGCCTCTGTCCGTTTTCAATTCGACGCAAACTCGCGCGCCGCAGGTGTTCTTCTACGAGATACAGGAGCGCTGGCTGTTCGCGGACTATGACCAGGTGGTGATCGAATACATCTGGCGCGTGCCGGAAAGCCAATGGCCGGGCTACTTTCACACGCTCGCAATCGAGGCCATTGCCGCGACCCTGGCGCTGCCCGTCACCGAGAACGCCAGCAAGGAACAGCTCCACCGGCAGATCGCCTATGGCAATCCGAGCGAGTTCGGGCGGGGCGGCTTGCTTCGCACCGCGACCGAGGCCGACGCCACCGGCGATCCGACCCGCTCGCTCCTGGACGATCACGATCCGATCTGGGGCGCGCGCTTTGGAGGGTATCGGTAATGCCGACGAGCCGACACATTCAGACCAGCCTTTCGGCCGGAGAGTTCGACCCGCTCCTCTGGAGCCGCGAGGACGTGTCGTTCTTCTACAACTCGGCCAGGATCATCGAGAACGCCGTGCCTCTGCCCCAGGGCGGGGCCAAGCGCCGCGAGGGGTGGCGGTATCGAGCGCTCCAGCGCGGCCCGATCTCGGAGATCAGCCTGGGCGGCGCAACCGTCACCGGCACCAACGGCGGCACCACCGGCAACCTCACCGACGGCGACGAGACGACGCTTTTCCAGACTGGATCGAGCAAGGCGATCAGCGGCATCTCGAACGCCAACCCGGCCGTGGTGACGGCCACCGGGCACGGATACTCGACCGGCGACCGCGTGCGGATCGACGGGGTGGAGGGCATGGGCGTGCCAAGCGGCGTCACCGCCTCGATCACCAACGCGACCCAGGCAAACCCCTGCGTTATCACAGCGGCAGGGCATGGGTTTTCGACCGGCGACACCATCGAGATCACCGGCATCTCCGGCATGACAGAGCTGAACAACGACACTTATACGATCACGGTGCTGACCAGCGACACGTTCTCCCTGGATGGAACCAACAGCACCGGCTTCACGGCATACTCGACGGGCGGAACGGCCGAGCAAATCCTGGCAACCTCGATCAACGGCCACCAGGGCGCGATCACGGTGCTGACGGCCGACACCTTTTCGCTCGATGGCTTCGACAGCTCGGCGCTCGGCTCCTACAGCTCGGGCGGCACGGCCGTGAAGGGCATCGGAACCGCGACCGCATACGAGGTGCTGCGCGTCGATCTCGGATCGGCACAGGCTGTTTCCCTGGTGGATGCGCGCGATCTGCGCGTGGTGGAGTTCCCGGCCGGGGTCACGTCGGCCGATCTGACCTTGCAGCGCAGCTCCGACGGGTCGACCTGGACGGATGCGGCAACCTTTTCCGTGGGCAACGTGGCCTATGACCGGCGGTTCGCAGCGGCTCCAGATCAGCTCCTAGGCACCGCGCGCTACTGGCGCGTGATCGTGGACAACCCCTCTGCCGTCGATCTCAAGGGCGCAACCGTCGAGCTGTCCCAAGTCGAGATGCACCTGGAGGCCGGATATAGCAGCGGCGCGACCGTGGGGCAGTTCTCCATCCACCGCCTGACCGCGACGATCCAGGACGAGTATATCCTGGTGCTGACGGCCGGGTGCTGCGACGTGTTCCGAGGCAGCGACGGCGCATGGGTGGCCTGCGCCGCGATCCCGCACACCGACCCCCAGGCGGCAGCGGCCAAGAGCGCGCCGAACCTGGATACGCTGATCCTCTACCAGCAGGATCAAGCGCCTTGGGTGGTGCAGCGCCTCGGCAGCGACACCGACTGGCGCTCGAACGCCCTGGCCTTCGACACCATCACAGAGTTCTCCTTTGACAGCGGCAACGTTGGCGGCGGCGAGAATGAAATCCAGTTCCTGCGCTTTGACGACATGGCGAGCGGGCACAAGCTCCTGGTCGAATACAACGGCGAGGCCAGCGACGAGATCGTGTGGACAGGCACGGCATCGACCAACGCGGCCAACCTGGAGGCGGCAATCGAGGGCCTGACCGATATCACGTCGGTGACGGTGCGCGTGAACGAGGGGTCGGGCGCGAACGCAGAGCTGGAGGTCGAGTTCACCGGCAAGGATGGCAAGAAGCCCTGGCCGATCCTGGTGATCGACATTCTGACCGGCGACGGCACGGTGGTGCTGTCCCGCAAGCAGTTCGGCAAGAAGGACTTTGACGCGCTCTGGAGCGCAACGCGCGGCTATCCGGGCTGCGGCACGTTCTACCAGGGCAGGCACTGGATGGGCGGTTTCAAGGCGCGCCCCGACGTGCTGGTGGGAAGCCGGGCGGGCGCGCTGTTCGACTTCAAGGAGGACGCGGACCCGGTGGCGGCATCGCCTATCGTGGTCGCGCCGAACATTGACGATCAGGTGACGATCCAGAACATCTATCCTGGGCGGCACCTCCAGATATTCACCAGCTCGGCCGAGCTTTATGTGCCGGACGAGCCGATCACCATCGACAACATCGCGCTCAAGGTGACGAGCCGCCACGGATCGAGCCCAGAGGTAAAGCCGGTGGACGTGCAGGGCGGCACCATGTTCGTGGACCGCAACGGCCGGGCGCTGCGCGAATACCTGTTCACCGACACCGAGCAAAGCTACTCGGCCGAGCCGGTGTCGCTCCTGGCCGGGCACCTCATGTCGTCGCCTCGATCTCTGGTGTTGCGGCGCGCGCGCGACGTGGACGAGCCAACGCTTCTCCTGGCGGCGAACACCGGCACCGACCGCAACGGCAACGAGGTGCCAGCGGCCATGATCGTGATCGACCGCGCCCAGCAAGTGACGGGCTTCTTCCGCGTCAAGACGCAGGGCAAGCCGCTGGAGTTCGCCACGACGCAAGGGGGCGAGGCGTTCGCGGTGGTCGAGCGCGATCTGACCGGGGCGAAGTGGCATTTCCTGGAGCAGTTCGATGATGCGTTCATGTCGGATTGCAGCATCTCGATCTCTGGCTCCGGCTCGACCATCGACGTGTCGGCCTATCCCTGGCTGGAGGGGCAGGAGGTTGAGGTGCATGGCGACGG
>Ga0208767_1000730_pt1 | contig 27087 bp, 25 predicted proteins | sample VirMetDEL_Mar_21_FD_184514 | JGI IMG/M metagenome (GOLD analysis project Ga0208767, IMG submission 184514) | Aqueous microbial communities from the Delaware River and Bay under freshwater to marine salinity gradient to study organic matter... | ecosystem: Environmental > Aquatic > Marine >... | reverse complement strand
ATACTACATCTCTATTGGCAAGTCTATGCAATGGGATGATAGTGATAATGTACCAACTCCAAGAAACTCTTTGAGAGATAATAGAAATCTTAGACTTGCGGCTCAATCAATCAAACTCGCCGAATCTGTTACATTTGTTGTACCTCGTAATAATTGGACTTCAGGCACAATCTATTCAGCGTTTGATGATAATCAAGTTGGATATCCTACATATAAACATTATGTACTCACAGAAGCGAATGCGGTTTATATCTGTTTACAACAAGGTAAGGATGCTTCAGGTAATACTGTCACATCAACTGTTGAACCAACAGGTTCTGCTTCTACATCATTCAAGACTTCTGATGGTTATGTTTGGAAGTTCTTGTATACAGTATCTGCTTCGGATGCGAACAAATATCTTTCCGCAAACTACATGCCTGTAAAACTTCAGGCAGCAACGGATAGTAGCTCAACTGCTACAGAAATAGAACAAGAAACCGTTCAAAATGCTGCCGTGATTGGTCAAATTGGTGGTTTCATCGTCACAAAAGGTGGTTCTGGATATACTTCAGCGCCAACAATAACGGTAATTGGTGACGGTGATTCGGCACAAGGCATCGCTTATGTTTCTGGTGGAGCTGTCGTGAAAGTTGATTTGGATTCATCTTCAGGTACGCTTCTTCATGGTAATGGTTATAACTATGCCCAAGTAACACTTTCTGGCGGCGGCGGATCGGGTGCTAGAGTTCGTCCTATATTGGGACCATATGGTGGATTTGGTGCTGATCCAAGAGACGATTTGAAATCTACTGCTGTCATGTTCAATACAAAACCAAATGGTGTTGAAGGTGGTAAGTTCTTTGTTGACAATGATTTCCGCCAGATTGGACTTTGGAAAAATCCGTTGGTACCAGGGACAGATTCAAGTTATTCTGCCGCTGCTGGTATCGTTTGCCGTAGACTGAAGTTTGATGCGACACCATCTCCAGTATTTACACCAGATAACACTCTTCTTGGTGGCACATCCGGCGCGAAAGCATATGTTGTATCTGTAGACTCATCTGTCGTATACTATTATCAAGACGACTCATCAGGATTTACCGCATTTAGTGAAGGTGAAACTGTAACAGAAACGAACGGTTCAGGTTCTGGTACTCTCGACTCTGCTGGTGTTGATGGTGATGTTTTTGCATATTCAAACGGCGATATAAATATCTTCAAAGGCGATCTTCTTTATGTTGAAAATAGAGCGGCTATTGAAAGAGATGCAGCACAAACAGAAGACCTAAAAATAGTAATACAATTATAATCGGGAAAAATAATGGCGACCACATTTACTTCTAATATCTTCGCAGATACTTACCGAGACGATTTCGCTGATAGTGATAATTTCCATAGGATTTTGTTCAAAGCTGGTCGCGGAGTTCAAGCAAGAGAACTTACCCAACTTCAAACGATCATTCAAAGAGAAATCGCGAGAATGGGTAATAACCTGTTTGTTGAAGGTGCTGCCATCAATCCTGGCGGTGTTACTGTCAATAACAGTTATGAATTCGTCAAACTGAATACCACAACAAATACATTACCTGCCGACACATCAACTCTTATTGATCTTGAATTTACGGGTGGCACTTCTGGCGTCAAAGCAAAAGTTATTGAGGTTGTGACGGCTTCTGGCGCAGATCCGGCAACTCTATATGTTTATTACACAGACACATCTTCTGGTACGCCTGGTACTGATCCTATTCGGTTTACTGCTGGCGAAGATATCACGAATGGTGGTACAACTCTTACAGTACAAACAACAAACACGGTTGCTAATCCCGCCACCGGAAAAGGTACGAGAGTTTCTATTGCCAAAGGGGATTTCTATGTTCAAGAGCATTTCGTATTTGCTACCGCACAGTCAATCATTGCTTCGAAATACACGTCAACATATACAGGCAATATCGGTTATAAAGTGACCGAAGATATCGTTACAGAAAATGACGATACCTCGCTTTATGATAACACGGGTCCTGTTCCGGACACAACAGCACCAGGCGCTCATAGATACCGAATTCAGTTGTCTATCATAGATCAAGCAGATGTTGACTCAGACGAAAATTTCGTGCTTATTTGTCGCATCAAAAATGGTGAACTGAAAACGGTTGTAAAAGCAGAAGATGATTATAATCGTATCAACGATCTTCTGGCGAAAAGAACAAGAGAAGAATCTGGTAACTATATTGTTCGTCCATTCTTCCTGAAATTTACCGATAACGATTCGGATGCTTCACAACTTGATGCTGATGTGAGTACCGGCCTGATCTATATTGATGGTTATCGTATTGAAAAAGGTATCAATACAGAAATTCGTGTTGATAAACCGAGATCAACAAAAGAAATTGAAAATGAAGTTGTTGCCGCAAACTATGGTAACTATATTCTTGTCGGCGATTCGGCGAATGTCGTCGTTGGCGATGCTGGCGCTGGTTTACCTGACATAAACACATTTGAAAAGTGGAATCTATATAACGCACAAGGAGCTGGTGGATCGGTCATTGGTACTGCCCATACTCGTGCGGTTGAAGAAGATGGTGCCAACTACAAGTTGTATCTGTTTGATATCAAGATGAACTCTGGTCAAAATATTCGCAGCACAAGATCCATTGGTACTGGTGCCACAGATGTTATGAATACTGTTCTTGATGCTGGTGGAACGACACTTTACAATCCGGGAACAAATCTGTTATTCCCTCTTCCTAGAACTAGACCATACAGTTTGAATGACATTTCACTTACCGTTCAAAGACGATTTGGTTCAGTTTCTACAGACGGTGCTGGTGCTGCTTCAATCAACGTCACGGCTCCCGGTGAAACTTTTGCGAATACAAATGACTGGATTCTATCTGGCGACGATTCCGCAATTGCTTCTGGATATTCCATTTCTGGTGCTGGAACGACTTCAGCAACGATCAGTTCTGGTCCTCCATCTATATCCGATCTTGAAATCTTGGCATATGTCAATAAATCTCAGGGCGTTTCAAGAACAAAGACTTTGAAGAATGGTGGTATTACTATTGCGAATGCCGATTGGATTGACTCGGCAGGTATTACATATGCCCGACTTGATGCCACAGATATCTATTCGTTTGATGCGATTACAAAGACCGATTCAAATGGCGCGAATGTTTTCAATAGATTTAGAACCGATAACGGACAAAGAGATAACTTCTATGATCTTGGTAGAGTTATTCTGAGAGCCGGACAAATCAAACCAAACTATGATATTCGTGTTCAATACCAATATTTCAAACACGGCACTTCCGGTGATTTCTTCTCGGTCAACTCATATCTTGGACAAGTAAACTACGAAGACATTCCATCACACATACTTTCTGACAGAACTGTCGTACCTTTGAGAGATGTTCTTGATTTTCGTCCAGTCAAAGATGTGACTACAAGAGACTTTACTGGTGCGAATGCTGTTATTCATGAACTGCCTCAAACAACTGATCTTGTCACGACCGACGTTTTCTATTATAATGGAAGAAGAGACGTTCTGGTGATGAATGAGCAAGGCATCATTTCTATGATCAAGGGTGAAGAAGCATTAGATGCTCAATATCCTGCTACCCCTGCTGGTAGTTTGTCTCTCTATAATATCACATATAATCCTTACACATATGACGGTACAGATTTGACATTGAATAGATTTGATTATCGTCATTATACAATGTCATCAATCGGCAAACTTGATGATCGTATTACAAGACTGGAAGAAACCACAGCATTGTCATTACTTGAACTGAATACAAGCATATTCAAGGTTCTTGATTCTGCTGGGCTTGACAGAACCAAATCAGGTTTCTTTGTTGATAACTTTGTGGATCACGCTTTCACCGAATGGACAGATTCAGATCATCGAGCATCTATTGATCCACAAGCGGGTCACATGAGGCCCGCATTTGTTGAAAGAAACGTCAGACTTACTTACGATTCTGCTGCCTCGACAAATGTTATCAAGAAGGGTGATAACATCTATCTGAAGTATACTCATAGAACTTTGATAGATCAGAATATAGCGACAGCGACCGAAAATGTCAATCCATTTGCTACAATATTACATCAAGGTGGTGTTGAATTATCACCACAGTCAGATGAATGGCGTGAAACAAGATATCTTGTTCCAAGAGTACTTGATAATCGCGGTAATATTAGAACACTCGCAAATAATCAGGAGTTTCTGTTCAATAACCAAGAATGGAACTGGGCGGGTGTTGAAGAGGGTGATACAGTTACCATTCAAGACACACGGAGAAATCGTGTCACAGAAACTCACACTGTTAATAATATAGTAAACGACAGACTTATAGAAACAGCATTAATACCTTCTATACGTTCTCGAAAAGTATATTTCCGAGCAGTTGGACTAAGACCAAATACTCAGGTATTTGCATTCTTTGACGGTGTTTCGGTTGCCGATTGGGTTCGTTCTGAATCGTTTAGTAGAATCTCTGACGATCCAACAGAATATGGTAATAGATACGACAATGCTACTGCGCACCCACAAGGTTCTTCAACTCTCACAACAGATGCGAATGGTAAAATTGAGGGATCATTCTTTATTCCGAATACAAATGCTTTGAGATTCAATGCGGGATCAAGAACGTTCAAACTTCTTGACATTACTGTAGACAACGAAGAAGCCTCAACCTCGTTGGCAAAAACTCCTTACTATGCTCAAGGTGTATTGGATACCAGACAACAAGACATTACGACAACTCGTCAAGGCAAAAAGAGAGACGCAAATGGCAATAAGAGAATCGATCCATTAGCACAATCTTTTGTAGTTGAAGAAAACAATGGAGCGTTCTTAACAAAAGTTTCTTTATATTTCAATACAAAAGCCGCAAGTCAACCAGTTGTTGTCCAAATTCGTACAATGGAGAATGGTGTTCCTACTACAATTGCCGTTCCAGGTGGCACAGTAGGATTACTTCCAGCGAGTGTGAACACTTCATCGGATGCTACCTCTGCTACGGAATTTGAGTTTGACGAACCTGTATATCTGATGGGTGGTAGAGAATACGCATTATGTGTTCTTGCCGACACCACAGAATATAATGTCTTCATTTCTAGAATGGGCGACTTCGTTCTCGGATCTACAGAAGCAAGAGTTGTAAAGCAACCATATGCTGGTGTTCTGTTCAAGTCAGCAAACAACAGAACATGGTCAGCATATCAAACAGAAGACCTAATGTTCAAACTTGAATGTGCCGATTTTACAAATACGACTGGTTCAGTCATTCTTGAAAACGTTGGTTCTACCCGAGTTCTTCTTGGAACTGATCCATTGAGTGTTGATAGTGGAAGCAACGTTATTCGGGTGGCTCATAAGAACCCAGGTGTGTTTGTCGGGGATACGATTACCATTTCTGGAGTTGACTCTGACTTAGGTGGGATTTCAATTTCTGATATCAATGGCGATAAGACTATCGTTTCAGTAGACACAACTGGATATACATTCTATTCAAGAGACTCTGCTGGTTCACTTGCCACCGCTACAGACTCAGATTTCGGGGGTGGTTCTGCTGTAATCACGACACAAGGCATTCCATTTGATATTGTGTTCCCGGCAATTCAGACAATGGTACCAGAAGGCACAAGCATCGTAAGTACAGCCAAGTTTACTACAGGTAAGTCACTTGCTGGTGCTGAAAGTCCTTATACAAAAGATACCACATATTCATCAATCAAGTTGAATAAAAATAACAAGTTTACTGCTCCGAGAATCATCGCAGACTCAGCACTTGAACTTGCGAATCTTGGTTCGGGGGTTTCTTCATCAACCATCAAGATTGATTTCACAACAACCGACGATTATGTGTCGCCTGTGATTGATATGCAAAGAGCATCGCTTGTATGTGTTGGCAACTCTATTGACTATCAAGACTCAGTTGGTGGTACAGGATTGAACGTCCCAATCAAATGGATTGATGAAACGAAACCAGATGGTGGTACTCATGCTTCCAAGCATCTTACAAAGGTGATTACACTTGAAGAAGGTGCTGTTGGTCTCAAGGTTCTGTTAGCAGCAAACAAACCGTCTGTTGCTGCCTTTGATGTGTATTACAGAACTGCCACAGCCGCCGATACAACAATACTAGATAATAACTGGGTACTTGCGGCACTTGAAAATAATCCGCCTTCTGACGATAATCCATCTGTATTCCGCGACTACGAATATCTGATTGGCGGAAAGGGCGGTAGTCTTGACGAATTCGTGAAGTTCCAGTTGAAGATTGTCATGAAATCTTCGAATACAAGTAAAGTTCCTGTATTCAAGGATCTAAGAGTTATTGCGATGAGCGTATAAGGAGAAAATGTTTTTGTTATGAATGAAGTTTCTATTGAACTGTCTTTGCCGAGTGATTCGGAGTATAAAGAAAGTCTGTTTTTTGATGCTCTGAAAAAAATGAAAATGAAGAAGAAGGATATCATAGAACCGAAGAAGTTTTTGATTCGTCGTGGTATTCTTTTAGATGATATCAAAACAGTATTATGGGTTGAAGTTTATGTGTTTGAAAATCTGATTTCATATCTTTGGGGTCGTTATAATGAAGGCGATGATATCATGATGATTTATAGAAAAGTGAGAAACCATAAAGATAGAGTTATTGATATTGCTTGGGGTGTAGATAAAGAAACCTATTCTGTAGAGCATTTGAATAACAAGCAAAGAACGAAGTTGTTATTGTTTATTGTTCGTGAACTGAAAAAACTATACAATCAAGTTGTGAGTGGTAATGGTGGATTCAAAGTAAACGGAAAAGAACTGATTACTGGATATCCGTTTGGTGAAAAAAGAGACGTGATGACAAGCCGATTTGGTTTTAGTAATAAAAAGAAGGACGGTTGGTGTTATGCCCGTCTAAACGCAGAAAATAGGATGATACCATATTGAAAAGGGAACATATCAAAGTCGAAGATCATGTCGGTTTGGTCAGAGATAGAACAACAAGAGCAATATTGAATATAAATAAGAATGAAATACGAGAAGCGAAACTACGGAAAGAGGTCCGTAAACAAAAAGAACAAGAACTGAATGATATAAAGAATGAACTCCGTGATTTGAAAGAAATAGTTCATAAACTGATAGAGAGACAATAATGGCTGTAAACAGTATTACACTAAACGACACTTTCGAGGATTGGGTAAATACGACCAATGATATTGGATCGGATATTGGTGATATTATTACATTAGTTACACCAATCACGACAGACCTGGTTTCGGCAATCAACAGTTTGAATAATCAGTATGACTCCAGTTTTGATTCCGCTCTTGCTGGAAAGACGACCACAAATCTTTCTGAAGGTACCAATCTCTATTACACAACAGCAAGAGCCGATAGTGATGCCAAGAATGCTGTATCTGGTGGAACAGGGATCACATATACTGCTTCAACTGGTGTTATTGCGACAAATGATGGTGCGATTGTCCATGATGACTTGTCGGGTTTCGTGGGTAACGAACATATAGACCATACCTCAGTTACCTTGACTGCTGGTAAGGGCTTATCTGGAGGGGGCACTATTGCTGCCTCTAGATCGTTTGCCATCGACTCAGCGGAGTTACTTGCTGGTTGGGAAGCACCTGTGTCTGACATTTATGATGTTCATACCTCTGCAAAATTGTTGTCAATGAGAAAGGTTCATGATGCTTTATCCTTTGTTACTCTTGATTCAAATGGTTCTGCCCAGTTCGATCTTGATAGTTCTAGTGTTATGTCAGGTATAAACTACACCTTCACACTCAACAAAAATATGACATTAAACAACCCCACAGGGGAAGCAGATCATTTAGGTCGTACAGGTTTAATCTGGGTTAAACAAGATGCCTCTGGCGGTCGCACATTAAGTTGGGGGTCTTCATGGTATTTTGATATAGGAACTGCGCCGGTAGTGGACGATAGTGCAAATGCTGAATCGGTATTCGCATATGCAATATTGGAGGATAATAAAGTTGTCGTGGGCACAGTCGGTTTGAGAATAGGATAAAATAATATGGTACTACCAATCGCAAATCCGATGCTATTGGGCGGAAAACGTCCACTTGGTACATTAAGTTATGTGTCACATGTTTTCGGTGAGGGCGTTTCTTCCGTGACTGGCCCAGCAAGTATTCAGGCTGGTGATCTATTAATAGGTTTACAAATCGGCTCAAGCGCGGCGGCCGCTTATGGCACAGGATTTACTGGGTTAGCAACGGCGACCGGTTCACGGACCGTCGGGAAGACCACTTATTTTAGCAGGGCAATAGTGTCTTACAAAATAGCAGACGGTTCAGAAGCGTCTGCCTCTTTGGGTGGTTGGAAAACGGGCACCACTAATGTTATGGTGGCGGTATATAGAGCAACTGGAACTATTACAGAATGTGTTGTAGGTTCTTTAACTAATTACGGCTCGAATATAGGAACTAAAACTACGAATGCTGCAACAGATATAGAAGCAAATGAATCTAGTGTTGTGATTTCGTTACATGCGATGGTGAACCAAAATGGTTTGAATTACTCTTATTCACCGACCGCGGTGGATGCTCAAGGGAACGACGGTGGTGGGACCTACAGAGGCACCCTTCTTTGCGGTCCAGTTCGAACTGACACAACTATAACAGAAACAGATGGTGATAATGCGACAATAGCATATTTTGGATATTTAACGGTTAGATAAATCAAACTCAAAAGGAAATTCAAATGGCACTTTATAAAATCGTAGATAATAATCCAGTTCCCTGGAAAGGTGAACCGATTAATGGCATTTCACATCCAAGAAATATCGAACAACTTTGGTCTGATGCTGAATTACAAAATATCGGTCTATACAAACTCATTCCAGGAGATGATATTCCCGAAGGTAAAGAGATTCAATCTGAATCAATTCAATGGGTCAATGGTCAAGTAAAAGTTGTTCGTATTTTCCAAGATGTTGATATGTCAAGAAGAAGAGATTCTATGGAAATCTCTCGACTTCAACTTAAAGCAATTCTTCTTCAATACGGACTACTAAGTGCCGTTCAAGCGATGATTGATGCTGCCGATGAAATCACAAAATTGGCATGGAATGATGCTGTGACCGTTCGTAGAAATAGTCCATTGCTTTTGGGACTTGCTGCATCTCTTACATGGCCAAATGGAAATGCTGTGACCGAAGCGGAAATCGATACGATGTTTGGCGAGGCTGCTACCCTCGAATTCTAATGTTTTTTCGATGTGACTATCTTTATAATGTAGAGGATACCTCATTCATATCAGACCTAGAAAGTCAATATGGTCTTGATAAGAATTACATTCAAAGACTTTTGAAAATTCTTAAAGTGGAACAATATCAAACGCGATTGATATTAGCGTTGAAAGACTCGAATGTAATCGGCCATTACATTTATACCAAATTTGATAAATGGTCGTATATTCAAACTGATTTATCTCTCATAAAAAAAGAATTAATTGACAAAGGTATTGACTTGTCTTTGGCAACGATACCTGTATTCGGTCATTTGAAAAAAGAATATGAAAACAAAACCAACTATTTGGAATACAATAATCAGAGAATTCTAGATTCCATAAGTCTTGGTTATAAATATGGTATAGTAGGAGTCAATTCAGGTACAGAGTTCAATTGTCTTCAAAAACCTTGGTTAGATATACAGGACGACTTCGCTGAATATAGCAACACAAGATTTGAACCAATGTATACTCTGTATAAAGATAAGAAAGTTTTTATTCAACATTATGGACGATAAAGATTTAGAGATTGATCTGTATCTTTCGGCCGAGGCACGAAACAATATAATAGAGTATGCTAAAACAGCAGAACGATATGAGTTCAATAATAGATGGTATCAAGTCAGTATACCAATTGAAATCGTTAAAGAGATCACTGATCGGATACCTTTAACTCCGACCGCAATAATATTTCTAGTCTCTTTACCATATCTGAGAATTCCGAGACATTGGGATTCAAGAATGGCTGAACATGGTTGGCGAACAGGTCTTTGTTGGTCTATGTTTCCCGACAATGATAAATTTGCTCCAACGACTTTATACAATCCATTCTATACGCATTATTATACCGATAAGTGTTTTATATTTGACACTTGGCGCGAACACTCTGTTGTGAATAATTCGTATGAGAGAAGTTTATTCCAAATCCGATATGCTGAGTCGCCGGAAGAAATCTTCGAAGTTATAAATGTATAAAATATCAGATAACAAATATTTTTATCATATACCAAAAACATCAGGAACGTCTTTGTATATGGATGGAAATTTTAAATATCTTGGTGATCATAAATTTCATCAACATAGTACTATAAATTGGTGGGAAACGTATTTAAAGACCAATTTTGACGATATAGAAATCTATACCATAGTAAGAAATCCTTATTCTAGAATTGTTAGTTTTTGGAGATATGCAAATAGAAATTGGTCGTATCATAATTCTTTCGTTGATTTTTTAAATAAAGAAAATGAGATGGATGCGGAGTTGTCGGAATTAAATGCTGCATACGACACTAAAACGACCATGACTGAACACTTGAAAAATAGAAATGGAGAAATTAGAACCAAAATATATAAGTATGAAACTGACCTTGAAAAACTCGGTAAAGATTTGAATTTAAAAAATTACCCATATAGAAATAAACACCTTGTCATGCCTTACTATGATTGGAGAAATTTTTATAATAAAGATTTGCAAAAATTGGTATATGATATGTTTTATGAAGATTTCAAGAATTTCGGTTACGAGGAAGAAATATCATGAATTTAAACGATTATAAAGTAAATGTCAAATTACCAGAGTATATTATGAAAACGGCGATTGAAGAAAGTTCTAGTATATTGAATTATCGATTTTATGGAAAGGAATATTATTTAAAAGGTCGTGGTCCGCAAAAAATAAAATCGGTAAGCGAAGACCTAAAAGAAAAAATAGATACAATAATTGGAATAGAAGCAAAATATGCAGACTATCTTAAATGTGCTTCCAATTTTATAGTCTTGCCTCATGTAGATACATACGCCGATTCAATCAGAAAATCTTGTTTAACTTGGGCTTTAAGTGACCCAAAATTAACTTCTCCAACTCTATTTTATGATGATAATGATAATGTCATAGGAAAGTATGAATATGATGAGTATGCTTTTATTATTGATACTAGAATAAGACATGGAACCGTTAACAATAATAATATACGAATTTTAATGCAATTTCAGTTTGATATGGAACCGTTTGATTTAAGGGATAAAATACATGCTCATTTATCTTCTCTATAGTTTTATCTGGTGGCAAATATTATCAATAGTCGTGGTCTCTTCTGGATATCACAGATATTTTGCACATAGAGCATTCAAAGCTCCGATTTGGTATGAATATTTGGTTTTGACGTTAGGGACACTGACTGGTTCCGGTCCTGTTCTTGGTTGGGTTGGTGTTCATAGATTACATCATAATCATTCCGACACAGAAAAAGATCCGCACTCTCCAAAACACCAATCTATATTGAGAGTGTTGACTTCTACATTCAAAGTTCCTCCCATTCGTCATAGACATGTTATAGATATGTTGAAGAACCCAAGAGTGATGTGGTTCTATAAATATCACTTAGAGATACGATTAGGCACACTTACAATACCCGCTTTATTTCTGCCGTTTGAGTGGTATTTGATATTGATAATCTCGCCAATGATATATGGATACTTTGGTTTTGGTTTGTTGAATACTCTGTGTCATCTTGGAGAGGGAGTAAGAAACTCCGCTTTCGTGAATATTCTTGCTGCTGGGGATGGATGGCATAAAAATCATCATGAAAGGCCGAGAGATTGGCAAATCGGTAAGAAATGGTGGCAATGGGATCCAGGCGCTTTGTTTATAAGGATGATAAAATGCGATTGAGAGAAAGAGTCAAAGGTTCTGGGCCTGACAGAACAGAACTGAAAATATTTCATAAACTCGGAACAGTCTCAAAAGAAACCGTTGCAGAACTCAATCATATTCTGGATACCTGTGATAGAAACGACATTGGTTCCGATAACTATTCGATCACAAACACAGTTGATTATGAAGATACACATGGAGTAAAAAAAGAATACTATCGTCAACTTATTTTACAAGAGAACAAAGACGGACCAACTTTGAAAAATGCTGAAGTTGGACAAGTGTTCAAGGAATCAGAAGATCAGTATAGTATATGGGCAAACAAAGAGTTTGATATAGACACCACAATCTCCGACATAAATCGGTATTTCAGGCAAGTATTTCGATTTCGGTTGAGTGAAACATTACCACACCATTCAGTTGCTTGGCATATTGATACGAATACAAGTGTAATGTGTAGAGCGCAAATCTGTTTACATGAAAACGACTCTTTGTTTGAGTTTAAGAATAGAGAAGGTATACACCAGTTGTTCATGAAGCCTGGCGAGTTATGGTTTATCAATACAGGATGGAATCACAGAGTTGTGGCGAATAATGATCTGAGAAGAACGGCGGTATTCTCATTCAGATTTGAAGACTTGATAGAATCCCAAGATTTGTATGTTTAGAATATCAGAGAATAGATATTTCTATCATGTTCCAAAAACCGCTGGATCTTCTATAATAAAACATGAAAAACTGACATATCTAGGCGACAGAAAAACGGAATTTCCTAGACGACATGATCCTATTTCCATATGGCACGAAAGAACTGGAATAGATTTTAATCAGAATAACACAATAGCAATAGTTCGGAATCCTTATTCGAGAATGATAAGTTATTGGTTGTTTACTAATGCGACATTTAACTGTAACTTATCCTTCAAAGATTTTCTCACTACTGAAAATATTATGGACGAATTTTTGAAGAAAAATGCTTGTTATCATTCTACAAAAACAAAGATGGCACAACACATTTCTTCTTCAGCAAAGATATATAAATTTGAAACAGACTTGCCTGAAATAGGAAAGATTCTGGAACTACCAAATTTTCCTGCTGGTATAAAAGAAAAATCAAGTAAATACACAACAGCATGGCAAAACTATTATAACTCGGAAACTCAAAAAATAGTTCTGGATCGGTTTTACGAAGATTTTGAAAACTTTTCATATAACAAGGATTTATGAATGAAAATGAAATCTATGTACAAAGACAGAATTGATACAAGAAAAGATTTTTCTGCCGAAAACTGTTTTAAATCCAATTGGACCCAGAGAGTTGAGACGAGTGTACGAAATGTCTTAAAGATTGTAAATTTTTCTTTGCCCGAAGGAATTATTGTTGAATATGGAGTGGGATACAGTATTAATCTAGAAAAAATAAAAGCAGATTATTATCCAGAAAAGGATATTTTAGGATTTGATATAAAAAACTTTTCAGGTAGACCTTGGGTAAAAGATTTAGATGTTAGAAACATCTGTTCTTATAAAGAATTCAAAAAACCTATTGCTTTAGCGATTAATGAATTACCTAATTGGCACGAATCTTATATTACAAAACAAGCGGGTTACGATCATGCTATGAATAATTTAGTTGTTGGAGGAATATATATAGAAGCCAGACAAATAAATCCGGAATTTTATGATTATCCTCGTCACGTATACGAAAATGATACACTTAAAAAAATTTACGTCCAATCAGGACATATTGGATTTATAAAAATCAAAGACTAATACGATGAATTTAATCAAAACGAAATCTTATTGGATTCTTGATGAACATGAATCTTACATAGATATTACTTCTGGAGGTTTTGCTTTTCCTTTTGGATACGCGAATGAAGAACTCATAGATTCGGTTTCTCAAGAAATGCGAACAGTCTCAAAGTGTATGTCAAATATAGGCCAGACTACAGATTCCGTAGAAAAAGCAGAACAGTTTTTAAAAGACAATAACTGGTCTGGTATTATTTGGACCGTTACCGGAACTGGTGCCGTAGAAGCCGCACTTCAATATACCACACTTCTAAATCCCAACAAAAAGATACTCTCATATACTCCCGGTTGGCACGGTACGAGTATAATGACAAAACAACTATCTGCTACTTCATCTAATTTTTCTGGACCTGTAAGAACCATAAAAACAAATCCTTGGAGAACGGATTTAGAGAGATCCATAGAAGAAAAACGATTGATTGAAAGAACCGAAATAGAAATAAAATCGCATAATGTAGGCATTCTGGTAATCAATCCCGCTCCATGGTATTATGGTTTGAATATTTGGAGCAATCAGTTTTGGTTATCCCTGAAAGAAATCTGCGAAGATAAAGTGACCATTATCGTTGATGATGTAGCTTCTTGTTGGGGTAAGACTGGCGAATATTTCAGTCACACAAAACTAATACCATTTAAACCAGATGTTGTTTGTATAGGTAAAGCAATAACTGGTGGTTATGCTCCATTAGGGGCAACACTGTTTTCGAAAAACATTTGGGAAAGAGCGGAAGGTAGGATTTTTTATGGACACACTTTCCGTCCATATATGGGCGGCATAGGGGCATTTAACAAGAGCATAGAAATAATAAACCGAGAAAAATATTTTGATTCTGTGGAGAATATTGAGACAAATTTACGAAATATAGGATACAGATTAAAATCACTTGACTTGATAAACACATTTAGAGTATATGGTCAATGTGCTTCTTTTGATGTAATACGAGATAATCATAAAATACAGAACTTCAAAAAACGATATTATGGTGCCAGTAACAGTTCTGGTTTTAATTCTTTAAGAGTCTGCCCAATGTTTATAGCAGACAACGAATATTTTGATATTTTAGAAACTACCTTGATTGATATAATGTCATGATTACCAAAAGATTATCAAATTTTCCAGATACAATAATATCAAGATTGAAACATATTTACAATAATTATTATGACCAACTCATTGAAATTAAAACAAACCACTACAATACTAAAATGTATTTTATTTCTAATAAAATCGAGTTTAACATAAACATACCACATTGCGAAGTGATAATTTTTATGATAAGCCCTCCGAATATGGGCAAGTCTATAATACATACAGACAGAACCAATGTGTCTGATGATAAAATTGTCGATAATTTTGGCATTAATGTGCCACTAAAAATCGACAAACACAAAAGCAAATTTATTACGGGAAAATATGAGGATTTGTCTTTGTATCCTAAGAAAACAAAAAAACAAGATGGTGATAGAATATCATATGAATTTGAATATGATCCTGATTTATTCGAAGAGATGGATTTAAAACCAGCAATTTTGATTAATGGTTATGTTCCACATGGTTGGACCAACTACAGTGATGAAGAAAGAATTATGTGTAGATTAGAATTTGGATCACACTCCATTGAAACAATACACGATCTTCTTTACAAAAAAGGTTGGTTATGAAATTTTTGATATATCAATATTTCTCTAAAGAAAAATCAAAAAAAATGAAATTGACTTTATCTGATGCGTCTTACGTTAATATGCAAACCAACATCGATAATAATCTTGAGGATTTAGGATTTAAAGATTTTCATGAATTGTCTATTCAATCGTTAAAAGCATATGCCAACAAGATAGGTGTTGATTATATTTTATATGATACTTTGAACGAGTCAATAAATTATAACCCTTACTATGGTCGTTTTTATCCGTTTAAAAATGATCTGGTAAATTATTATGATGCGGTTTGTTATTTTGATTGTGATATTTTAGCCACCACATATGCGGGAAATATATTCGATTATTACAATCCGAATAACATAACCTTATATTCAAGACCCATTTCTGTACGAGAAAATTTAAATAGATTGAAAAATAAAAGAACAATTAAAAGTCGAAAAGAAACTTCGGGAATAATAATCTTCCCAAAAAGCGTTTTTTCCGATTTCAAAAATATTAATCTTGAAATTTTGGACACAGACGATACATATCAATTGGTCGTGGATGTAATTATACTTGCTAGATACTTGAAAAATAATTTCGTTTCACAGTTACCACATTCTTACAATTATCTAATGCACCAAATAGAAAGATCAGATAAGAAATCTATAGATGCACGATTTGATATGAATTTTATTCATTATGGATTAGATTATAAAGACATGTTGTATAAAGATTTTTCTTCCGAAGCAATCCTCAAGTAATAAAATGTATAAATAACTCTATATAACTTGGTGCAGGGGCGGTTTTGCCCGTCCGACAAAGAAAACGAGAGGTTTTTATGGCACAGTACGAAGAGTTCACAATCGATCAAGGTTCTGATGTATCAGTTACCTTAAATTTAGTGAATACCGATGGTAGTAAGAAAAATCTTACTGGTTATTCGGTGGCAGCAAAAATGAAGAAAACATACAATTCTGCCGATTCCGATACAACATCTTTTACAACCAATATCACTTCACCTGCTACTGGAGGTATCTGTACTTTGGCTCTGACCAATACTCAAACAGATGCTCTCAAGGCGGGAAGATATGTGTACGATGTTGAAATCTCATATGTCGATAGTTCTGCTAATACTGTAATAGAAAGAGTTCTAGAGGGTCGTATCCAAGTCACACCGTCAGTTACAAAGTGAGGTAGGGATATATGACTAATCTAGTTGTCACCGGAGAAACTAAAGTCGCAAAGATTGTAAGCGGCATTACAATCGTAAAATCTATTACAGTTTCAACTCCACAATATACACCCCAAAGAGTCGTCGAAATTAATACGAATTTTGCGAATATATCACACGACGATATCATACGATATGATAGTTCTTCAGACAATTTTCTACCACAATCATTTGATTCAGCATTAGATCAATCTAAAGCAACGATCCGAGGTTACTTCAACACGGGTGGGGACCTAACTTATGATTCCGCGACCGGTAAATTTTCTATTGATGTTGAAGTCGTTTATACAAAAGATAATTTTGATTCAGATTTCAATCTTGCGTTAGATAGTGCCGCTTTGGGTGGTAAAGGTCTTGCATACAACTCCACTACAAACACTCTTAGCATAGACTCCGCTGAACTTGCTGCGTATTTCTCTACGGCCGATTTACCTGAAGGCACCAATCTATATTACACAACATCAAGGGCTGATAGCGATTTTGATGTTAGATTAGCAACTAAGACCACAACGGATGTAGCAGAGGGTGTAAATCTCTATTATACAACTGCTAGAGCAGACTCAGACGCACGTAGTGCTTTGGTTGGTGGTACGGGAATAACATACGATTCTTCAACTGGTAACATCAGCATAACAAATACAGGCGTTACAGCGGCAACATATGGTTCCGCTTCTCAAGTTCCTGTGTTTACTGTAAATGCTCAAGGACAACTTGATTCTGCTGGAACTGTATCAGTCGCAGGTGTTTCTTCAACGTCATTTGATTCAGCATCAGGCATATTTACGATCAACACGGCTGATGGGGGGTCTTACACAACAGCGATTGCCGACTCAGACTTTACCGCCAAAAGAGCAAGAGAATCTGTCTCAGTGACAGACGCAGGTGGTGATGGCTCTCTTACATATGCTGAAGCAACAGGCACATTTACATATACAGGACCTTCTGCGACAGAAGTACGAGCGCATCTCGTAAACGGAATTGGAATAACATACGATTCTGCTTCTGGTGTTATTTCGACAAACGATGCGCAGATTAATCACGATGCACTAAACAACTTTGTTGCAAACGAACACATTGACCACACGTCTGTTACCTTGACTGCTGGCAAGGGTCTTAGTGGTGGTGGTGATATTTCTTCTTCTCGTTCTTTTGCCATCGACTCAGCAGAACTTTATGCTAAATGGGATCATGATGGATTTAACGATTATGTTGCCAATGAACACATCGACCATACTTCAGTTACGCTAACGGCGGGTAAAGGTCTTTCTGGCGGGGGTGACATATCTGCTTCCAGAAGTTTCGCCATCGACTCAGCCGAATTTCTTGCGGGTTACGAAGCATCAATCAATCACGATAACTTGACGGGATTTGTTGGTAACGAACACATAGACCATACGTCTGTTACCTTGACTGCTGGTAAGGGTCTCTCTGGTGGAGGCGATATATCCACGAATAGAACTTTCAATATTGACTCAGCAGAACTTTATGCTCAGTATAACCATGACGATTTTTCCGACTATGTGGCAAATGAACACATCAATCACACAAGCGTCAATATTACTGCTGGTCGCGGTCTATCCGGCGGCGGTGATATATCCACGAACAGAACGTTCAATATAGACTCAGCCGAGTTTGCTTCATATTTCACGACTTCAAATCTACCAGAAGGATCGAATCTCTATTACACAACTGGTCGAACAGACTCAGATGCAAAGAATGCGATATCAGGTGGAACTGGTATTACATACACGGCCGCTACTGGAGTAATCGCAACAAACGATGCGCAGATTGATCATGACGCATTGAATAACTTTGTTGCAAACGAACACATAGACCACACCTCAGTCACCTTGACTGCTGGTAAAGGTCTAAGTGGTGGTGGTGATATATCCACTAATAGAACTTTCAATATTGACTCAGCAGAACTTGCCGCACAATATAGTAAAGTCATTGTACACGACAACACAAATGGTTTCGTTTCAAATGAACATATAGATCACACCTCAGTTACCTTGACTGCTGGCAAGGGTCTCTCTGGTGGTGGTGATATTAGTACTTCAAGATCATTTGCCATTGACTCAGCAGAATTCTTGGCCGGATACGAAGCATCTATCAATCACGATAACCTGACGGGATTTGTGGCAGATGAACACATTGCACATACGTCCGTTACTCTAACTGCTGGTCGAGGTCTATCCGGTGGGGGCGATATATCCACGAATAGAACTTTCAATATTGACTCTGCCGAGTTTGCTGCTTATTTCACGACTGCAAATCTACCCGAAGGATCGAATCTATATTATACTTCTGCCAGAGCAGATTCGGATGCTAGAAATGCTGTTTCTGCTGTTGATAATGGTGGTGATGGTTCGTTCTCTTATAGTCCAATTACAGGCATTTTTTCATATACAGGACCTTCTGCCACAGAAGTGAGAGCGCATTTCGTTGCTGGTACTGGTGTTACTTACAATTCTGCTTCTGGTGTTATTTCTATCGGGCAACCTGTTGCTACAACTGATTCTGTGACATTCTCTGGATTGACTGTATCTGGAAACTTCACGGTCAATGGTACACAAACAATAATCAACACACAAACATTGTCCGTTTCAGATCCGATGATACATCTGGCTGATAGTAATGAAACAAGTGATGTTATTGACATTGGTTTCATAGGTCACTACTCAAATGATGGCGGCATTACAAAAAGACACACAGGATTTATAAGAGACGCAAGCAATAGTCAATATTATCTTTTCAATGGACTTATAGATTCTTCTTTAGATTCGAATCCTCCAAATAATATTGTCAATGTTGGTGGAACAGGTTGGACACTTGCGACACTTAATGTTGGTTCATTGACTGGTAAATATTCTGGATTTGATTCCGATTTCAATGTATCTCTTGACAATGCCGGATTAGACGGTAAAGGTCTTGCTTACAACTCAGGCACCAATACTCTTAGCATAGACTCAGCAGAACTTGCCGCACAATATAGCAAGGTCGTTGTTCATGACAACACAAATGGATTTGTTTCTGATGAACATGTAGCACACACAAGTGTCACCTTGACTGCTGGCAAGGGCCTTAGTGGTGGTGGTGATATATCTGCATCAAGAAGTTTCGCTATCGACTCGGCTGAGTTTCTTGCGGGTTATGAGGCGTCTATCAACCATGACAACTTGACAGGTTTCGTGGCAGACGAACACGTAGCACATACTTCAGTAACCTTGACGGCGGGTAAAGGTCTTTCTGGTGGCGGCGACATTTCAACGAATAGAAGTTTCGCAATCGACTCAGCAGAACTTTATGCTCAGTATAAACATGATGGATTTAGTGATTATGTTGCAAATGAGCATATCGATCACACAGGAGTAACTCTAACTGCTGGCAAAGGTCTAAGTGGTGGCGGTGATATTAGTGCATCAAGAAGTTTCGCTATCGACTCGGCTGAGTTCTTAGCAGGTTTCGAAGCAAGTATCAACCATGATAATCTAACTGGTTTCGTTTCAAATGAACATATAGATCACACCTCAGTTACCTTGACTGCTGGCAAAGGTCTATCAGGTGGCGGCGATATATCTGCTTCAAGATCATTTGCCATTGACTCATCAGAATTGTATGCCAAGTGGGATCACGATGGATTTAACGATTATGTTGCCAATGAACATATCAATCACACCGCCGTCACACTAACGGCGGGTAAAGGTCTTTCTGGCGGGGGCGACATATCCTCGTCTAGATCATTTGCTATCGACTCAGCCGAATTCTTGGCAGGCTATGAAGCGTCAATCAATCACGACAATCTGTCAGGATTTGTAGCAGACGAACATGTAGCACACACAAGTGTCACCTTGACCGCAGGAAAAGGTCTCACTGGTGGAGGCGATATTTCTTCGAATAGAAGTTTCGCTATTGACTCGGCTGAATTCTTGGCAGGGTATGAAGCATCTATAAATCACGACAATCTAACTGGATTTGTTGCAGATGAACATGTAGCACACACCTCAGTCACTCTAACTGCTGGCAAGGGTCTAAGTGGTGGCGGTGACATTAGCGCATCAAGAGCATTTGCTATCGACTCAGCGGAATTTTTGGCGGGATACGAAGCATCAATCAACCACGATAATCTAACGGGATTTGTTGCAGATGAACACATAGATCACACTTCAGTTACTCTAACAGCGGGTAAAGGTTTATCTGGTGGAGGTGACATATCCTCAAACAGAAGTTTCGCAATCGACTCAGCGGAGTTCTTAGCAGGTTTCGAAGCATCAATCAATCACGACAACCTGACAGGTTTCGTTTCAAACGAACATATAGATCACACAAGCGTCACATTAACTGCTGGCAAAGGCCTGTCAGGTGGGGGAGACATTTCCACTAACAGGTCATTTGCCATTGACTCGGCTGAGTTTCTTGCGGGTTATGAAGCATCAATAAATCACGATAATCTTACTGGTTTTGTGTCGGATGAACATGTAGCACACACAAGCGTTACCTTGACTGCTGGTAAAGGTCTATCAGGCGGCGGCGATATCTCCGCTTCACGGTCGTTTGCTATTGATAGTGCAGAGTTCTTGGCAGGATACGAAGCATCCATCAACCACGATAATCTAACTGGTTTCGTTTCAAACGAACACATAGATCACACAGGAGTAACTCTAACTGCTGGCAAGGGTCTCTCTGGTGGTGGTGACATATCTTCTAACAGAAGTTTCGCTATAGATTCAGCAGAATTCTTAGCGGGATACGAAGCATCAATCAACCACGATAATCTAACGGGATTTGTCGCTAACGAACATATCGATTGGACTTCCGCTTCTGCAAACTTCTTCACTACAGGCGATTTGAGAACAAGTGGAGTTATCACAATCGATTCAGACGGTGCTGCTCCTTCTGGTACCGCAAAGAAACTTTATAATGTTAATGGTCGTCTGTATTGGAATGGGGTTGTTCTGGATTCGGATTATAAAGGTGGTGGTGGCGGTGGTGCTTCTGTCACGACTTCGATAACAGCGCCAGTAGGGCCGAGTGATGGTGATCTTTGGTTTAACGAACTTGATGGTACTCTGAACTTATGGTTTGTTGACTCCGATACGAGTCAGTGGGTAGATTTATCGGGACCGGCGGGCGTGGATGGCGTAGATGGCGTAGATGGCGTTTCTGTTACAGTCTTTGACGACACAACTACAGACGCGACTCGTTATCTTCTATTTAATGATGCCACTTCAGGCGCACTTGATTCGGCTTGGGTATCTTCATCAAAACTTACATACAATCCATCGTCTGGTCAAGTTTCGGCGACAGACTTTAACTCGACTTCTGATATCCGTTTCAAAGAAAACGTTGTTCCGTTGGAAGGACAATCTTCGCTTGACATTATAAATAGATTAAATCCAGTCGCGTTTGATTGGAAAGATAACGGAGTTCATAGTTATGGTCTTATTGCCCAAGAACTTGAAAAGATATTGCCAGAACTTGTAACAGAAACAGATGGAAAGAAAGGGGTTTCTTATATTCCTTTGATTGCTTTGCTGATAAAAGGAATACAAGAATTGCAGGAGAAACTAAATGGCTAGACTAAATTTTCCAGCATCACCGACTGATGGACAATCATATGCGTCTGATTCTGGTGGTACATATGTTTGGAATTCTGATAAAACTAAATGGAGCAGAGCGGTAGGTCCTGCATATGTAACTCTAACTGGTATACAGACGCTCACGAACAAAACCTTGACAGCCCCCATCATTGCGACGATCAGCAATACAGGAACAATCACGCTCCCCACGTCTACAGATACTCTTGTGGGCAGGGCGACGACAGACACACTTACCAACAAGACCCTGACTGCCCCGGCAATTTCAAGTCCGACTATGACCGGGACGATACTTGAGGACGTATATACACTCTCTGGAACTACCCCGGCGCTGGACCCTGACAACGGCTCCATCCAGACTTGGACGCTATCCGGCAACTCGACGCCAACGGACAGCCTCTCGGCTGGCGAGTCTATCACCCTGATGATTGACGATGGCACTGCCTACACGATCACATGGCCAACGATGACTTGGATCAACAACGCCGGGTCTGCCCCGACACTTGCAACCAGTGGGTATACTGTCGTGGTTCTGTGGAAGGTATCCACGACTCTCTACGGCGCACTGGTGGGGGATGGCACCTGATGCTGGCGCGTAAACTCATGGGGGCCGGTGGTTTTGGTGGTGGTCCTGCCACTTTTGAGGGCTTTACAATAGATGTAAATTACACCTCTAACTATGTGACCCTGTATGAATTTAGAGTGGTTGACCACGATGACGTGGAATGGGCCTTGGCCCTTACACCTAAATCGGACTCGTTCCTGACATATAATTCTATTAGTGCGGGAGAGGTCTGTGGAAACGGCACCGACGTTGCAAATCAGGTTCTGAATAACTTGCAAGACGGATCGCCAGATATTTCCAGTTCAACAAGTGCTGTTGGCGGTCAGGTTGCAAGCGCGACAAGCAGTTCGGGCCTAAAGTTGTTTTTCAAGCCCTCAATCTCAAGGTCTGTGAAATACTTGGATATCGCTTTCAATAACTATTATGGCTACGCAGGTGGGTCTATGACCCTGTACGCAGGTGATTCAGAAACGGTTTTAACGCCCTCGGACTCACCGGCCAACTCCTCAGACGTCTATCAAACCACGGGGAATAGTAACGGTAAGTGGTATCGCTGGACGTATCCAGAAGACCCAACTTGAGAATGAGGATAAAATGACGGACATTCTAATCACCGACCTTGGCACGATCCCGCGCAGGATTTCCGAAAGGGACTTCCGCAGGGCAAACCCGAATGTGTCGTTCCCGGAGATGCTCACAAACGAGATGATCGCTCCTTATGGCGCAGCGTTTGCTGAACCTGCCAGTCCAGTTCCTGACGGAAAGCGGATTGTCTCAACGTCCTTTGTTGAAACCAACGGCCAATGGGCGCAGGTTCACACGCTTGAAGACATTCCTCCACCGACAGTAGCGGAAATCGTCTTGTCCCCAACACAGTTTCACACGGCGCTGCGGGTCAACGGTCTCGACGCTGCGGTGAAAACGGCAATCAGTGAAATGCCGGATCAGGTACAGAAGGCGAGCGCCGAAGTTCGACTGGAATACGCATCTGCGTTTCACCGGACTGACCCACTTGTCACGGCGCTGGCTTCCGCTGTTGGCCTGACAGATGAACAAGTCGATGCAATGTGGATTGCGGCCAAAGACTATCTGTGAATAAACAACACGCAGTGATCTATATTATATAAGTATAAAAATATGCTGATAAGAAAATTAAAACAATATCCACAGCATTACTACACATAGACACAACGTTTTCTGGGTTCGCTACTACAGTTGGTCAGACCAGAAGAACCTACCAGCTAATAGTCAAAGGAGACGAAGATGGCGATTAAAGTATCAGGAATAACGGTTATCAATGATAACCGCGAATTGACCAATTTAAACTCCATGAGTGGAGTAATTGCTACTGATTCTGACATCAAGGGTGCGGCGATCTCTAGCGACAAATTAATAACTATTTCCGGTTTCAATACGGCTAACTATTACACTGATATTGATTCTACCGGTTCTGCCAACATCACTTTAGATTTGAAGGCCGGTATCAACTATCGATTCATTTTACGAAAAAATCTCACACTGACAAATCCAATAAATTACGCTGGAATGAATGGAAAATCTGGGTTCATCGAGGCGATACAAGATTCCACTGGAAGTCACACTTTGTCTTACGAAACAGACTGGTTGTTCTCTCCCGGCACCCCACCAGATTTAGCTGATAGCGCAAGAGCTTCCGATTTGTTTGGATATCAGGTACAAGATAGTGCCATGATAATTTCTCGAATAATCTCTCTGTCTAATAGGTTACCAGCTTAAGGTTAAAAATCATGGCAATCAAAATTAATGGCACTAACGTAATCAACGACGCCGAAAAATTTGTGAATATAAAAGACGTTCCCGCAAATTACATTGCGACAGATTCAGATGTTCGGGGATTCGCTTACATAGACGCAAACGACTCTGACCTGTTGATGGACGTGTACAATAACTTCATCGCTCTCAATTATGTCGCCATTTCCCCCTCCGGTACGGACGTGACTTGGGACCCTTCTAAGTCGATAAATTTTACGGTTCGTATGGACGGTAATTATACTATGAAAAACCCAACTCGAACACTATCGCCTTTTGAGGGGAAAACAGGAACATTTGAATTGTGGCAAGATTCGACTGGTTCTAGAACTATGTCTTGGGAATCGGATTGGAAATTTACAAGCGGTTCTGCTCCGACATTATCCAATTCGCCGGGGGTCACTGATCTTTTTGCATACACCATTGTTGATTCGGATATCATAGTTTTTAGTGAATATAGTTTTGGTATACCCAAGCCATTACCAAGTCCACCAAGTCCAGAGCTTATAGTATCATTCAGAGGACATATTCTGGGCAGAGAAAATAATATTGATAATCCAACTGGTACGACCATTTTGAGGTTAGATTCAAGCGCCGGCCCCGGCGGCACCAGTGTGGTTAATAACAAAGACTTTATTATTCTTACAGGATTTTGGGATAACACAACATCGACCACAATAACCGCCTCTGTTGGGGGGACGGCTGCCACCGAAATTATAGAAAACTATTCGTCAGGAGAGTATCCAGAAGGCGCTTCATTTTATTTCAAATCGGATTCAAATTACAGCATTTCTTCGGGTAGCACCAAAATTACTGCCACTTCAGACTACACGAATTATCCGACTGGTGTCGCTTTAATATTCAACACTAATGGAGCAGACTATACAATTTCGGTCGGTAATACCGTAGAGGCTGATGGGCCAAGCGCGTTGAACACAACTCTGAACGCAGAAGCGGTGACTACAGTGCCAGCGAACACGTACAGAATTAAAACCTACTTCGGTACAGGTAGACCAATCAACGTCCGCCTTCAGAACCTGAATGTGACATATCCTAGTGATGATTGGACAACAAACTCCTTTGATGGAGATGGAGCGAATGGCGGCAAGGATGATATGAATTATTCGTATATAATTTTAGGTCCGGGTGATATTGATTCGGATTTCACATTCACAACAAATGATGCTGGCCGTCAAGCGCACCACATCATGAGCATAGACTTAACGAAAGCCTAAAGTCATGGCAATCAAAATATCCAATAACACAATTATCGACGACAGTAGAGGTATAGCGTCCGGAACCGGGCTTGATGGTCCGGTAGTTGCAAGTGTTAATAAAATTCAGGGCCAGTGGCTGCTAAATAGAGTAGATTCGAATGCGATCTATTCAACAGAAAACGCTACGGCCGCATACAATATTGTAACACTAGATTCGAATGGGTCTGCGCAAATTTCTATCGATATTCGTTCGGAAATAAATGTGAGTTTTGTGTTGAGGAAAAATCTGACAGTTAATAATCCTATCGGTACATCACTGTTTCCGGAATTGTCCGGCAAAACCGGCACAATAAGAGCATATCAAGATTCTACGGCGGGACATACATTGTCATGGGGTAGTAGGTGGTTATTTAATAATGGCGAAACGCCCGTTCTAACAGATTCGGCCAATTATGGTGATGTTTTTTACTATCTCGCATTCGATAGCGATCAATTTTTAGTGCGGCGAGTGAGCGAAGGTATCATAACTTTCCCGTAACACAAAATCGTTTTACTTATAAATAGATAAAACAAATCTACATAAGGATAAGACATGGCGAATCCTACAACAAGAGATGGCTTCCGTGATTATTGTTTAAGAGCATTAGGTGAACCTGTTCTTGAAGTCAACATTGATGAAGACCAGATTGAAGATCGTATTGACGAAGCGATTCAATATTGGCAAGCATTTCATTCCGAAGCAACTTATAGAACCTATGTGGCACAACTGATCGGCGATGCGGATGTGTCAAATGAATATATTTCCGTAGCATCTGATGTTCTCTATGTCAATAGATTATTCCGTATCAGCACTGGTTCTACTGGTGCTGGTATGTTTGATTTGAAATATCAGTTCATACTAAATGATGTGGCAAACATGGGATCGTTCATGGGCGATCTGGCTTATTACGTTCAGTTGAAACAGTATATGGAAATATTGGATCAAACTCTGAATGGCAATCCACAAGTCACGTTTGTTCGTAAGATGAATCGTCTATATGTCATGGGTGATTTTGCTGATAATGACATTCAATCTGGAGATTATGTTGTATACGAAGCCACCAAACTTGTAGATAAATCCACATATGGTGAAGTCTATAACGATATATGGTTAAAGAGATATGCTACGGCATTATTGAAAAGACAATGGGGTGCTAACCTAATCAAGTTTGAAGGTATGCAGTTGCCAGGTGGGGTCACATTGAACGGTCGACAAATGTTTGATGATGCGAATAACGAAATCCAATCGCTTGAAGAAACTTTAAGAATGACATGGGAAGAACCTTGT
>Ga0208767_1000729_pt1 | contig 27090 bp, 48 predicted proteins | sample VirMetDEL_Mar_21_FD_184514 | JGI IMG/M metagenome (GOLD analysis project Ga0208767, IMG submission 184514) | Aqueous microbial communities from the Delaware River and Bay under freshwater to marine salinity gradient to study organic matter... | ecosystem: Environmental > Aquatic > Marine >... | reverse complement strand
AAAAAGAAGCCGATGTATCTCAGTATAGACTAGATGCTATTAGAAGATGTATAGAGAGGTGTAAGGATGACTAAACCCGATCATTATTGTGATGAATGTACTCCATCTGCGATTGAAAATCCCCTTTTTGGATTATGCCATAAATGTAATACGTCTAATGTTCTGATCGTGAATAGGAAGAAAGTTTTGTGCCAGTCTTGTTCCGAGTTGTAATTTTTTGTAATTTTCTGATTTTCAAAAATTGAATTTTTTCTGTGTCTACCTGGCTCAATCCAGGGGTTCGGAAAACACTGTGGAAAAGCTATTTAAACTTTTAGTTCAATATAAACTAACCCCATCATGCCTAGGTATGGCAAAACACCAGACTTATTAAGTTCCATGTCATAGATACTATATGCAAAAGCCACAACACAACACGACAAGTGCTCAAGTCTCACTTGTGATGAATGGAGTAATCATGCCTAATAGACTCTCTAGGGTTAACATGATAGGGTGTGGCAATAAATCGGAGATATGACCAAATTTATTTCAAAAAGTGATTTGGCAGAAATCTTAGATAACGTATTTTCTAAATACGATATCGAAATGACAGAGACAGAACCTGTTAAAGTCATTAAAAAGACTTCAGCAAAATCAAAGAAAACCTCTTCCGTCAAATCTCAAGCAAAATCTGAGACTTCAGAGTTTGTCATCGATGGCGAGAAATTCACTTTAAACGGTGTTTTCACAACCAAAGGTGCAACATACAAAGCTCAGACCGCAGGTGGTGCCAAATTGACTACTATGGTAGTACAAGTGACACAATCTCAAAAAGATGCTTGGGAATCTTGGCGTAAGAACTAAACCATACTGATGAGGGCTTAATGCCCGAAACAGAAAAGGTAAATCCCTTCCTTTTTTGTCTATGGTAAACAAACAAGTATCTCCTAAAAAGGCAGTAGCAAAAAAAGCAACTACTAAAAAGAAAGCAGTTCCAAAATGGGAAAGAAATAGCAGAATAATAAGTGCAATCAATAAGTCATACTGATGAGGGTTTAATACCCGAAACATTAAGGCGACTCCCCTTTTTGTCTATGACAGCAGAAATGACGAACAATCGTTTTTACGTATGTTCATTATGTCACATGCACTTTGTTGCTGATGAGTCATTTGACTCCAGGCGTGTTAGACATGATGAATGGCACATGAAAGCAAGAATTCAACGCAGAAACACAACTCAAGGTATTCCTACTTACAAAGGAGGTGTTAATGAATGAAGTACTTATACGTAGTACAAGAAACGTCAGGTTGGGAATTTGGCGATATTGTCGAGATTTTTAATAGTCTCAAATGGGCAAAAGAATATGTTGAGACCCTCTCAACAGAAAAAGCCCATACATTTAACCGTAAAACTTGGTTATGTGGAAGATTCCAAATCTCAAAAGTCGAACATTTCTAGATATCTTATCTAGATACCCTATTTTTTGTACACTATATAGAAAAATAATTATTTAGTTTATTATATATACTATATACTAGATAGTAGCGACCACATATAAATGCTGCGATACTACCCTATATAGGGTACTAACAAATTGTACACTATATAGTAAATATTTAGATAGTAGATAGTATAGATATATATAGATAGTATAGTATATAGGGCAAACGTGGGGGGGTTGTATATATAATAGAATAGTTTATATGGCGGTGTGTCTATATATGGTATTCTAGCCTATGTATCATGAATCAAATGTATGATATATAGAACAGTTACGTTAATATAGGGTATACTACTAATGTTATAGTGGATAGATAAGTGTTCGTAAGCAAAGATTTATATTGGGTAAAAGACACATATAAGGCATGACGACCAATCGAAGCATGATTGATATGGTACTTATGTCTATGGGAAGTGTTTCTAATCCTCCTGTATCAGTAAGTATAGATGAGATGAATGTATGGGATATCATACGTAACAATAAGGACAAGTTCGAGTTCATACGTAGTGAATTCGTATATAATGGGAATCATGGTGTGATTCATAGATTACATATGAATGGGCACATAGGTAAAGATATGTTCAAGAAGTTAATAAAATCCCCCCTCATAGGTGGATATAAAGGCACTGCATATCAGAAGGAAGTTCAAGGCTTTGTTATATACGATAAGAATATACAGAGTGCTTTACAATCTATCTTAGGAGTTAAAAATGGGTAGTCTCTGTCCTCATATCGTAGGGGATTCTGAATGTGGTATAGAGATAGAGGAATTCGGTGCTCCATATTGTGAGAAGCATATGGATATATATAGTGATGAGGAGTTGGATAACATATGAACATATTCGTATTGGATAAAGATCCCACCGTTGCTGCTACTATGCATTGTGACAAGCATGTAGTTAAGATGATACTAGAGAGTGCTCAGATGATATGCACTACTCATCATCTATGCCCAAACACGAATGAATCTTATGTCATACCATATAAGATGACACATAAAAACCACCCATGTAATAAGTGGGTTCGTGACAGTATAGATAACTATCAATGGCTAGTGCAGTTGACCACAGCATTGAACAATGAGTATCGATATAGATACAACAAGAATGTCAACCATAAATCTTATGACGCTATCGCTACTCTCCCCCTACCCAACCTACCTAAGAGTGGGTTGACAGTATGGGCTAGAGCTATGGCTGATGAGTATAAGATAGGCGATAGAACATATGATAATGTGATACAATCATATCACAATTATTATAGTAAAGGCAAGACTCATATTCTATCCTACACCAATAGAGTTAGACCTACCTTCCTAAACAGGAACACAGCAAAGGTTTAAATTGGGGGAAAATGCAATATAAGGACATGCAAAAGCAAAGCAATTTGCAAAGTCACAAACGAATCTATGATTCTTTTGGTAGCTTATGGCTATCTGTAGATTCTAACAGTGGCAAGAAAGACATCTTAACTATGCCCAACGTAGTCGTTAAGGGTAACGATATGAAAGCATGGTTATTGAACATGGCTACTCTATCTCGTAGTGAATACGAAGAGGAAGAGAGAGCCCTAGAATTAGAGAGACAGAAGTTTATCTCTAAGATGGAAGGTGCTAGTCATATATTTATGGCAACATGGTTACGCACCAATAATGTAGACCTCATTCATAACTACGGTAATCAAGTAGTTAAAGAATCCAAACCAAGACGTACTCCTAGTGAGGAAGTGCTCAACGCATATGACTAATCGTATGCCCGACTTGAACTCACTACCTGAGTTAACTAAAGAGCAACGATCATACATAACAGCAGGATATCTTATGTGTGTTCAGGACTTTATGTTAAAGCCACAACATAATAGAGAACAAACTGCACGATTGATATCTGCTACAACTAGAACAGTTGAGAAGTATCTACCTGTAGATGTTCAAGGTGTTCTTGAGACTATGGTATGTGAGTCAAACGATAGACCCACTATGGAAATGCTCAATACGTTACAGTGTATAATTCAAGCACTGCAATCATACAACGTAGACAGGGAGAGAGATGTATAGATATGACCGCACCATACAAATACATAGACAACCCAGACCTATTGTGTAAGGTATTCGGTATCGATATTGACATCGAGTTGAATAGATTGCAAGAGATACAGAATAAAGAGAAACAACAACACACTAATCGTAAGTGTTATGTATGCAAACAACAGTTCGAAGCATACTTTCCTACGACTAGAAAGTGTTCTGCTTGTGAACTAGACAACAGGTCTAACGTATAGATATGTCAGAAGAAAACAACATGGATAGTAACATGGACAACATAAGATACGAGCTTACTAAAGAAGCAAGAGAGTGGGCACGTAATACATATACAAGAAAGAACATCATAAAGGATAAAGAGAAAGCAGTGACCGAGTTTGTTCGTAGTGATTCACTACTTAATTATGTGAACAAGTTGATACAGAATAAACCAACCACCAATAGTAAGAAGGAATCTGCACCTCAAACCAATACAGTTAGGAAAGTTCCTGTCGCTGATATCAACTACGATTCATATCTACCTCGCAAGTGGGGTGTTGAATACGTAGACATAGATGGAGAGGCAGAAGAACTAGAGACATTCATTATGGCAGATAAGGATAACGCCAAACCATATCTCATAGAGAGTGAGAAAGGTATGGGTAAGACACTGCTCATTAATGACATAGCATTGGAACATAACATACCATTGATAACTCTATCATGTTCATCAGGCACTAGAATGTCAGACCTAGAAGGTAGGACACATGTAGATGGACTAGGCAGTTACTATCAACTTGGTATCATTCCAACAGCAATAGAACTAGCAAACCATTTCGGTCATGCAATTCTATTCCTAGATGAGATCAATGCATTAGATAACGAACTACAAAAGAGATTGAATCCTGTATTAGATGAGAGACAATCCATCTATGTTAATGGTAAACTCTATGGTTTGAATCCTGATTGCAAACTATCCGTAGTCGCTGCTATGAATCCTGTGACATACAGTGGTGTCAATACTCTTAACGAGGATTTGAAATCTAGATTCGCAGGTAGAGTATGGAATCATGACTTGCAAACACAATTAGATAACGCAATCGATTGGAGTATCAAAGGACAACCTGATAGTTTCGTATCAGATATGAAGACAAAGATTGTTACTCTATGTGAGAACATGCGTAGTCTTAGAATCCAAGGCGAGTTATCATACAGCCTATCAATCAGAGATGTCAAACAGTTCGTAGATGTTCTACGTATGTTCAGCAAGGGTAAGGTATTCGAAGATGGTAATGGTGGTATGACCAATGATTACTTTAAAGTAATGGGCAAAGTCATGCAGACTACAGTAGTCAATCATAAACTAGACACCATGGAAGAACGCAAGGCAGTTGCTAAACTAATCGAAGACATCTTTGGTGTGACCTTATAGATATGAGGTCAATCACTTTTCATATCAAGTTATGGATATGGAATAACTTCATAAACAAATACTACAAAGATTGGATTCAAGATGAGATTAATGATGCCATGCCTTATGATTATCAAGATACTGAACCTTGCAGTATGCATGGCTATAACTATTGTTCTGATTTAGATTAGATATGTCTACCAGATCATTCGTTGGCTTCACAAAAGAAGTTGACGAGGAGAAACAATACAATGACAAGAAGATAAAGGTCGTAGAAGATAAGGTAGGTAAGGAAATCAAAGTGGATTATGATAGGTACCATGAGAATAACTGTGCTATGAAAATGAGTAACAATTCATATAAAATACTATTGAATGGAAGCATACCTATCAGAGCTGGTATCGACCACGAACTATCTCATATCAAAGAGGGTAGTTTAGAATCTACATTCTGGAAACCATACAAAACTATGACAGAACATTGGTATACACATAACATTCCTTATGAGAATAAAACTAACAATACCAAACAACAATTCAATACGATATGTCATGAGGCTATGAATATCATTGAGGACATACGTATTGAATCCAATGATGGTGCAGTATACATGGGAAGAAAGATTGCATACGATTCTATGTGTAAAGATGCAGGTATTGAATGGAATGAAACATGCTTCAAACCTGATGCTATACATGGATATGTATTGGCAAAGAGATTCTTTAGAGATGATCTAATACCTGATGAACATAAAGCAGAAGTCAATCATATCTATCAAGCAAGTAAAGAAACAACAGTGAGAGGCATACATAAGATATTCCATACATGGTTGAATGGTAGTCTAGGCGAATACATAAAGAAACAACTAAAAGAAACTGCTGAAGAAAATAGAGAACAAGAAGAAAAGGAAAACGCAGATATAAATAAGAAAATGGATAACCTAAGCAACCTAAGGAATATGTTAAATGATATGCGAGATAAAGTTAGCATAGAAGATATGACAGACGAAGAAGCAGACGAATATAATAGGATTAAAAAAGAAAGACAGGAAGCAGAAGATTCACTTGGGAGATCACAAGACGATATGATTTCAAATCGGAGATTTAGAACTCGAAAGGCTAATTCAGGTATGGCAGAACAAGGTTCAGGATTAGAAATAACCAAGAATCAAAATGAAAAATTTCAACCTACTGATAAACAAATAGAAGCTATGGAAAAAAGAATGTCTACTACAGATAGTGGTAAAGAGAAATCAATTAAACGTAAAGAGATAGAAGCAGAGAAAGCATTAAGTAAAGCAGAAAAAGAACCTGCACCTACTATAGCAAAACAAGTTGAACCACTCAATATGTATCCTATGGGTGCACCTACCATATACAATGACGCAGTATCAGATATACGTAAGATATTCAATACTCTCAAACAGAAAGTCAAACTACAGGTATCAGATGAGGGAGATGACATTGACATAGAGACTATGCTCGAAGCAGTTAAGAAAGGTAGCAACGAATTCTACATAGACAATAATAAAGTTGAAGGAACTTCTATTATTATTGCAGTAGATTGTTCAGGTTCTATGAAACAAGAAAATAGATTAGTGATATGTCGAAACATATGTGCAACCATGTTCAAGGCAGTTAACAACATACCAAACATAACTATGAAAGCTGTTTGTTATGGTGGTGCAAGTACAACATACGATAAGACAGGTGTATGTGATATTAACAATGAATATGAATGTAGTCGTATCGGAACAGATAGCAATCATGTACTGACACCAACAACTCATTCACTATTGTATTGTGCAGAAGCATTGAATAAGATGAAAGGTAAAAAGAAACTCCTCATCTATCTTACAGATGGTATGCCACAGAACGCACAGAATACACACCATCTTGCACTAGCACAACAAGCAGGTAATACATACAAATCTATCAAGGCAAACAATCCTCATCTAGTTATCAAGCCTGTAATAATAGGAGCCGAAGATAGTCACTTGAATACATACAATATGATATTCGGTAATGACTACATAACATGCACCATAGATAAAGTGTCTGACTTTATACGTAGAGAGTTTAAAGAGACAGTGAAGAAGAGCATATAGTTATGGACAAACAACTAACACATATCGTTTGGTATAAGAAGACACTGAAAGGAACAGGCAAACCTATCGTAGTGAAGAACATGATAACAGGTAAGATAAGAACAACAGATAAGATAAACTTCAAAGATTGTGATGTTCATATGGTGTTCAACAATACCATAGATGAGGCTAAGGTATGTGGAGCTACTACTGTTCTTGAGGTATATCAAAAACCAATGAGAGAGGGAACATACTGATATGAGAAAGAGAATCGTATTAGATATAGACAGCAATAGATTACTGCCCAAGTATCTATACTATATGTTGATGTCAAAGAAACCTATGTTCGATAGATTGTATACAGGTTCAGTGCAAAAATGTATGACAACATCAATGCTCAATAGTATATTTGATGAAGCACATCTACCTGTAAAAGCAAGATACCTGCGTAAAGACGAATCAACAAAAGGTAAGATACTCATACAACCTGTTGGTCAATTCAACTTGGAGTTACATGAATAGATATGGAAGACATAACTAAAGAATACTGTGATAACTGTAAAGCAATTACAGATAACCAATGGGAGATATGGTATTGTAATAGAAACCCTGAAGGATTAACAACACATGATCATACTATATGTGATGATGATTATTGCAATCCTGATATACAAGGGATAGACATTGATGACCCTCGCATATTGGAATCAGATACATATGAAGTACACCCTCGTTGTGCTAAGTGTGATTACCTAAGAGGTTACTGATATGAAGTTCGATCCAAGTATATGTAGACACTGCAACATACGTATGAGTGTCGGCACTAACGGATATGAAACAGAAGATGGTGGATATGATGTGGAACATTTCTACTACTGTGATAACTGTGGAGCTGAATACTCTTGAAGCATAAGAACTTATTAGTTAGTGTGCTGTTAGGTATGATAATGTTCATAGTATTCAGAATGATTAGGAAGATGATATCTAATGGAAGATGAGTTAACAGAACGTGAACGATTCATACTACATGCTGTCATGGCTTCTCTAACAATAGAGAGTGACCCTAACATAAAGATACCACACGAACAGATCCTTAACTTCATACATAGGAATAGATGTCGCAACCTATCTATGGGAGAACTTGGTAAACTAATAGAGCAGGTTCGCATGGAGATGCAACTATCTAAAACTATGTGGGATGAATTCGGTAGTATGCCTACCGATACCTAGATACTATAATATCTAGGAAAAAAATTTTGCATAACAAATTGGTAGTAGAGTAGTAAAATATGTACACAAAAAAATCACGAATCGAGGAGGTGTACACAAGAAAATTTGAAAATCAAAGTTTTTTTTAGAGGAAATTTTATAAGTGGGGTACGCCTATTTTCCTTATGATATGTAGTATATGTATTAAAGACGAAAATACCACCAAGTATGACCAATTAGACCTTTGTAAAGAGTGTTACAGGGCAGTTAAGGCAGAATTAGACAAACCTGTAGACGAAAGGCTTAAATTGAAGGACACAATCTAATATATGTGTGTCGGAACATCTGTTATAGATACAAAAAGATTAGTGGTAAGTATCATTACTGTGAATCATGTAGAAAGTTCATAGAAGAAGCAAACTTACATAAAGAAAATAAATCACTAAGCCGATACAGGTGTAATTGCTGTAAAGGATTAGTTAGAACAAAAGTTAGATTATTTTATACCAAGAATTCATCAGCCCAAGCCATGAAATAGATTAATTTCTCTTCTTGGTCTTCATCCATTTCTTCTTCGCATCTTGCAATAGCATGGTGTATTAGTTCATGTTGTATGGTCTTCATTATATCTGTCAATGATTCGTGGTTATTTAGATAGATTAGTATTCTTCCTGATGAGCCAAAGTATATACCTGCCTCGCCCTTGCCAAATGTCTTAAAGTCTACTGTAACCATAGCTTAAACTAAGAAAGACTAAAATAATAAAGATTGTGTGTATATGTATGGGGTTTTTAGACTGGTATGAGAGACATGTCACTGGTAGCCTCATAATTACTGCTATTATACTATATATGCAGATTCCACATACAATTAGTGCCGCTGAGTGCTTTTTTAGGCTCAATATAGGCTTGTATAATGCTAATCCTGTACTTGATTTCTTGATTTATGGTATAGATTTATTGGAAATGATACCTATTATTAGCATAACTCTTGCAATTATTTCAAAAATAAGGCATAAGTTTATATAATATTAATATATAAATCAATCATGTCTGAGGAACCATCTGAGTTTCAACCTGATTGGAAAAAGATAACAAAGTTATCTGAAAAACTTGATAAAAATATAGATGAAGCCATTGAAGATGACATGAATTTTATTGAGATAGATATTGCAATCTATATGGTGGAAGAAAAACTTAAACAGGAGAAACATAGGATAATGAACAAGATGGAATATGAAGAAGCAGACAACGACAGAAAATCAAAGGGAATTTACGGATAATATTAACGAACCATGTAAATTATGTAGAAAAGAAAGTATGTCAGTTACCAGTGGTAAATACTGTAACACTTGTTATAAAGAATTGTTAACTAATTTATTCCTTCATCGTTAAGTGCGTTAAGTAACTCTTTCATACTCTTATCATTGATTCTTTCCTTCATGATTTCAGTACATTCATAGTGTTGAAGGTCAACCACTCTTAGACCGTTCCACTCTAGAGTCTTACGTTGAACCAAGTCTCTTGCTGATGTGATTCTTCCATTATGATGTGGGTCTTGAACTCTTATTGCTAAGACTGGATCTGTGTATACAACTATGTCTATTGTCTCCTTCTCCTGTCTCTCTGTAACAGTATCTACCCACTCTCCATGCAACAAGTCTTTGAATGGTACTTGAATCTTTACTTCTTTGTCAGGAAATAATTGCATAAGTAAATCGAGTGCTGTTTCCTCTCCTCTACCTATGATAAAACCATTAGCATCTTTATGCATTACTTGATATGGGAGTATTCTCTATATAAAACTTCCCATTTTTTCTCCTTGTTTTGCTTGACATTTATTGACATAACCCTTACACTTTTGTGTGTATTTGCGAATGAAATTAGTGGTTTTTCTGGAGCCCATGCGTTTGTTTTAATCTGAATGAACACTACATTATCTTTATCATCAAAACATATACCATCAAATAGATTCCACAGATCAAGAGCACGATACCATTCCCCCCTAGTATATACCAAGTCTGCTCTACGTGTATGAGGTTTTAACCATATCTCATCATAGCTATTCTTAAGTAACCACATCACTGCCTTTCTATTAGACTGTCTCATTCGTTCTCTTGGATTCACAAAGATATTTATACTAGGTAATTAATAAACGTGGGCATCAATGCGAGGAATCGGGAACCTCTGGTTGGCTTTCGTTCTAAAGATGGAACTTATAACCAACATCTAGCCCACATGATAGTAATAAGTCGTTACGTTATATAAATGTTATGCGGGTGTCGTATTTAAAAAGAAAAGATTGTAACAGTTGATTGAACAAAAAACACCCTCTGTTATTTTATTACAGTGTAAACACTTAGTCTTCTGCATCTGCGATACCTCTTTCATTTAGAATGAATGAAGCATCCATTTGTTTGTGTTCAGGACTGTCAACCATTCTTGCAATTCTGTTTTTTCCTGACTTCTTAAAATAGATTCTGTATGTTGATGCATGTGCTACAATGTTACCACCAATAGGTTTGATTGGATCTCCAAACATAATAGCAGGGTCACTCTGTACTTGATTGGTAAAGATTACTGTGCATCTAAAGTAGTATGAGATGTTTTTGATGTGTGTCATCAATCTTGCTATCTCATTCTGTCTCTCTGCTAGTGTTCCTCTACCTAGATACTCTTCTCTGAACTGTCCGATGGAACCGTCAATTATAAGTAGTTCTGTTTTCTTCTCTAACATTAGTTTTGATAAACTATCTACGGTTCCAGAGAGTTGTTCAGTTGTTGGCGTGTGAAAATATAGTACGTTATCAAGACTGTCTATTGCTGACTCATCATCTACTGCGTGTTCTCTTGCTTTAAGAATCTCTACAAGTCTAGATGGTCTGAAAGTATCTTCGCAATCTATCCAGATAACTCTACCACCATTAGCGATTGTCTCTGCTGTTGTTGACATACAGAATTGTGTCTTACCACTACCAAATTCTCCGTAGACTTCGTATACTGCTTCTGGTATAAGACCACCTCCACATAACTCATCTACTTCCTTGGCTCCACACTTTAATCTTCTATGATTTAATTGGTATGTAAGTAATTCTTTTGTTGGCATATCGGACTTTCTGATTAAGCCATTATCCTCTAAGATTTTATGTGCCATGAATATCCAACTACGTGCTGTGTCTTTTGCAACACTTGTAATCTCTGATATCTCTTTGGCACCACGAACACACAAGTCAAACAAAGATGTAACACCAAAGTTGTTTAGTTTTTCTACAGTTTTTGGTCCAACACCTTTTAGTTGTGACAGTGATAAATCTAGTTCTTGTTCTATAATTTCTTCTGACATATCTATCTCTATATCATCACTGATATTTGAGTCTTTCTCTATATCTTTTTCCATTTGTTATCTCCTACATGTTTTATAATACATTGTCTTTCCATGTTATCAAAGTATACCTTTGCAGATTTCTCATCAAACTTTTCATTCTCTGATAGTTTCTTGATAAAGTTTGCATAAGTTACTGTTCCCTCATGGTCTTTACACTCTGCCCACACATGGTCAAACAACTGTTGCTTTGTCATACTTGCTGTAGTGTAGAATACATTCTGATTGAAAGAACCTTTCTGTATATCCATACCAAACTCTTTGAACATAGAGTTGAACAAAGCTTCTACACATTCTACATCTGATATATCTGTCTTCGTCTTCATGAGTAGTTTTGCATGTGCAACTGTGAGTCTAACTAATGCTTCCAGTTGTCTTGTTCCTATTGCAATACCATTAGAATTGTTTGATGCCTTTCTCATGTTCTTGTATATCTCTGTAAGTCTTACCTTAACTTCTTCTGTCATCTCTGGTTCAATCTGTCTCACATAGTTTATGAATGAACGTAGTTTATCTTCATTGAATATGTTTGTCTTTATCTCTACGTCTCCTGTAAACGTATCAAGTATGAACCTTGCTTTCTCTTCATCACTTTGCTCATCAACCTTGTCACGTATCAACCATATCATATCGAATCTTGATATCAGTGGAATTGGAATGTCAATGTTGTCAAGTATAGTTTGTGTTGAATCATACTTGCCATACTTTGGATTCGCTGCTGCCAGTATTGGAGTCTTTGCAGGTAACGTCATTCTAAATCCTGCCTTTGCGATGCTGACAGTCTGTTGTTCCATGCCTTCGTGCAAAGCACTTCTATCATCGTTAGACATCTTGTCAAACTCATCAATAAATGCAAAGCCACCAGAACATAATGGTAGAACACCTGCTTGTGCAACATAATTACCACTCTCCATTTTAACTAGACCGATTGTAAGACCTGCTGCTGATGAACCCTTACCTGAAGTATACATTGACTTGTCTGTCACTCTCTTACCAAACTTTAACAGTTCTGATTTAGCCATTGATGGGTCTCCAATAAGAAACATGTTTATGTCTTCACGTTTTACCTTTGAATGTCCACCAACTAGAAACAACATGATAGCCAACTTGATATCCTTGTAACCTACAATGAGTGGAGCATAACTATCTGTAATTTTTTGTATAAACGTTTCTTCATTTTTTGTTTCATTTTTTAAATCAGAAATCTCCTCGTCAGATAACTCCATAAGATTCTTCTCTTCTAAATCACGTTCAGATATAATCTCGATTGATATCTCGTTGATATTCTTCTTCGTATCTATGATTGATTTGTAGATACCTGTGATTCTTTTCTTCTGTCCTATGAATACAGTACCAGATAACTTGCCAGTAAGAATAGCCTTGAGTATAACAGGAGTATTGTTTCTTGCATTAACCATTGGCTCTTGAACATAGATGACTTGTATATTATCAGTTTCCAATGTGTTCTTTTTTAGAATAAGTTTTGCCTTCTTACATTTCATGTTGGTACAATAACTATCTTCAATCATTCTATCCTCATTTGCTTTGACATCAAAGTTCTGACCACATAAAGGACAGTAGCCTTGACAGAACTTGGTATAAGTTTTCTCTCTCTCAGTTGCAATAACTTCACAGTCAAAAATTACTACAGTATTCTCATGCTCTCTTGCATTTAGATTGTGCATAAGTTCTACGTTATCAGATACCAATCTGATTGTAAGATTCTTGAAAGCATTTTGAACATCAATACCACCTGCAAATTTTGTATCGAGTGATAAGAATACTGCCTCTTTAATTATCTCTTTGAAATCTTCTGGAGATAACTCTGAAAGATACTCATAGATATTATCTTCCATAAAGTTTACAGTGAACACACTGTTTGTAGTTAATCTATCTATGACATCAACATATTTTTTCTTTTGAAATACACCAGTGCCATCTACATTATACAATGCATCTCGTACAGCAGAACGTGTTAACATAATTGCTTTCTCACTCTGTTATCTACTAGGTTTTGTATTCTTATTAAGGCTTCTTGTATATTTTTTAATTCTTCTTCATCACAATTATTGACAATCGAATACCAATCGTCAGATAATATGTTAGTTTGTTTTTGTTCTGGTATGTGACCAGTGTAATTGATTAAATAATCTTCTGCAACAAAAGCAAGGAAAGAACTGAACGACATTCCCTTTGGTTTTATCTCATCTAGTTCTTGAAAAATTCTTCTTGCATTTTCAGTTACAGATATTGTTTTGATGCTAGTTAAAAAAATTAAAGAGTTTTTCCTAGTTGAAATTTCTTTCCTCTCTTCTCAAGTTCTTTTGCAACAGAGGAAGCTTTCTCAATAGGAATAACTTGTGGTTGTTGTAATCCATCTATTTTAAATTCAATGAACATAAAGAACCATAACACAATACCCTATTTAAATTAAGCTGTCAAAGAAATATAAAAAAAATATAAATCTACTTTGTATATATGTATGAGCATCCACAGAAACATTTCTCACGATTGATTATTCCTTGGTTTGCCAAGTCAGCAAGTATAACTTCTATAACTCTTTTAGGAGATGTAGGAGCTACTGCCTGATGAATGTCTCGTTGTAGTAATGGTTTCTTTGCTGTCTGTATATACTTGTAGGTTTTATATCTTATAGTATTTTCTGGTATCATTTTTCTTGCTGGAATGTCATTAACCGTAGAAGCCTTTAGTAGTTTTCCTTGTGGTCTAGTCATGTCCGAACAAGTCTCCGTTGTATGGATCGAAAGTAATGGTAATAGTACCTACTCTCTTTGCTTCCTTTGGATTGATTTCGACATAGGAATCTACGCCCTTCTCATATCCACGAAGGAATGTACCAGTGTTTCCCATTAGGACTTTCTTTTCTACAGGTAGATTGTGCTTTCTATCATAACCAGTTCTTACTATTGGTCTTACCCATGTATCATGGTTGTGACCCATAAGAACCAAGTCACAATCAAAGTCTCCTGTGATTGCTTTCATTCTGTTAACTGCTCCCCCTGCAGCCATACCAGAATAACCACCATGCATAGATAGGATTAGATAGTTTCTTATCTCTTTGCCTTTATGTGTAAAGGTTAGAGATGTGTATGCAAGTCTTCCTAAGTATGGTAGGTTAAGTGGTTCGCAGAAATCCTTAATGAATCTTCTCTGATTGATAGTTTTCCATTCGTGATTACCTGCGTGAAGTCCTAATGTTTTGTGTTTGATAGGTTCCCATGCTTGTAAGAATACATCCGTTTGTTCCTCAGTAGTTAACATTCTTCTGTCAACTGTTTCAGGATTCCAACGTTTGTCTATTGCACCATTGGCATAAGCCATTACATTATCAATGTAATCTCCCATACCGATTGTGATATAGTCATCATTGTTTGCGATGGTATCTACACTCTTCATGAACTTGTCAATGTCACACCCTAGGTTACCAAGATGAATATCTCCTAGAGGTCGTAACTGAATGACAGAATCTTTCTTAGGTAGTTCTATCGTTTTACGTGTACAAAACATTGTTTGTCATACGGATGTCCGATATATTAACCTTTGTCTAAATGTTTATAACGATGATAATTTGGATCGTCTCTGTAAAATTTTAGATAATGATTTGATAATCCCATCATCATAGAATAATCTAACGTTGTCATTGTTCTACCATCTTTGTGAAACATATCCATATGTTTTTTAATTGCATCTTGATTCTTTTCTAACAATCCAAAGTTACTATCACTACATAATTGACACAGAGTTACTTCATGTTTCTTTCTCATCATGGAAACTTCTGTTGGTTTGTTACACCAAACACCTTCGTTTGTTTTATGATTCTCTAGTTTCCACTTGCCAGTCTTTTGATGAAAAGGAACATCCCATCCTAATCCTTTCTTGCCACAACGGTTACAGACTTTATCACTCAAGCAATAAGTATTCGTTGATTAGTGATTTAAATGTTTCTTGCCAATCAGGTTTTCTAAATGCTTTCTTTGTGTTAAGCATTGAAAACATCTCCTGTTCTAATACTTCTCTAGTCTTCTTACCTACGTGACCTTTGTTTAATCTTATCTCGTCTCTAGGATTCATACTCGTATTGTCTTCCTGTCATTTGTGATGTCAGATATATCCACACCAATGAATCTATATTTTTTAGTTACTGTTAGTTTTCTTTCAAAGATTTTTGTTCTGCCTTCCGTTACTCTATCGTGTACCTCACATGAAAAGAACTTTCTTGTGTCTCCTACTCTACCATAATAATCATTGTATCTTTGTTGCACAGTCTTTGTTGGATAATAAATCATTAGTATCATATGTGCAAGTTCATGACATATGACAGACATGTTCTGCATGGTATACATATCGTTATTGTTATCTTGAATGTAACATGTAACTTTACCTAAACCTGTAACTCCATGTGGTAATGAGTAATCTAATTCTTCTTGTCTAGCACTGTCATTGTAAAAAGTTGTATTGAAATCTTGTGTTCTTTTAATTTCAATCTTCCACTTGTCTTGATCTACAATTCTTTTATGATCCTTGTAATTATAATGTTCGTAAATATAGAATAGAATTAATTGTTCGTATAACTTTCTGTCTATGTTTTCAGTAGTGAATGTAATTTCCATACCTGAATACGAATGAAGTAATATTAATACTTTTAGTCAAACACACCGTCAGAACAATCAACTACTGCTCCACAGTTAGGACATATCTGATGACATACTGTCATCTTATCCATCTCAAAACCACACCTATCACATATCATTTTAGATGTTTAGCATTATCAAACGTTTTATTTATACCTATTTTTATATCAGGAATATCTTCATCTGAATAAAAACATCTTACATGAAATAGATTTCCTCTCTGTCTTACTACAACTTCTCCCAATTCAAAATCATCTTCACATATACCAAGTGAACAAAAAGCACCATACTCTAATTGATTTGTTTCAATCTTCATATATTCAATGTCAGTCATAATAAAGAAAAAAGATTATTGTTTAGGTGGAAACATTGATAGGCTTAACATGGTACGATTAGTACCTTCGGCTTGTCTTTCAACAACCCAACAGTCGAGTCCGTCACTTGCATCCTTCTCCAAACATTTTGCAACTACATCATTCCAGTATTCACTCTTGGCTTGACCGATGATAGTCTTACCAAATGAATGTTTCATACCTTCAGTAGTTTTAATCTCTGCAACATCTGCACCAACTCCGTCAACGTGTTTTACTTTGAAGCCTTGGATGACAATTTTGTCTCCTGCTTTAAGTGCAACAGAATTTCCGTAACTTGATTCGATGTCTAGTACGTCTGATACGTTCATTGATTATTGTAACATAATGGATAATATAAACCTTATGAAAAAAAATTATTGTTTCTGTATGTCAGTACAGTACAGAAGTTGGTCAATAATCTTTGAACGGATTTGACCGAAGGTATGTGTGTTGACATCTAACTCTGGATATAATGATTTAGTTAAGTGATGTGCAACAACGATGTATTGTTGTAGTATCTCTGCAACTTGTTTAACTGAATCTCCTACTTCAACATCAGGTATCTTTGTTACAATTACATCATCTTTTTTATTGAATGTGTATTCACGAACAGTTCCACCTTGTTGATTGAAGCATTGTTCTTCAGCACATATTGCTTTAGGATTTTTCTGATAGAACAAGTCATCTCCAACAGACCACTCTGCTCCACAGATTTTACAACCTCCATCAAACTTTGCTTTGATTTTAGAACCCATACGATAGAGACGTATATCGTTTATAAAAACGTATCTATAAACATTTATATATTTGTTAACGTAATTGTGTTTATGGTTAACAGAAAAGTAGGAACAGTATTTACAACTATTTCTATTCTATGGGAAGATAAAGATGAGTTTAGAAAATTCGCCAAACTTGTAAAGAAGACAAGAAACGGTAACATGTATGAAAGTGATGCCGCATTATTTAAAAGGATGTTAGAATTATTTAAACAACATGAGCAACCTAACGAGAGACCTAACAATACTTATCCTAGAAAAAATACTACTTCTCAAGTACATGACCAGCAAGGTTAAACTTTCTTGAGATCCACTTTAATTTTATTTTATGCGTAATCATGCACGAACATTTCTCATGTAGTGCTACTAGGTTTGGTGTGGTTACTCTCCACTTACCGTTCATCTGATTAACCATGAGTTGTGAATCACTGTATATAGTTACCTTTTCTCCCTTGTACTTGTCACGTATATAACCAAGTGCGTAAAGCAGTGCCAAGTATTCTAGTTCATTGTTTGTAGGATTTTTACTTCTATGTTTTACAACTGTGTGGTCTCCGTCTACTAGACAGATATTAGAATTCCTAGTACCACCGTCTATGTAGATGATCATATTTTAATACCAATTTATATGACCATTTAATGTTATTCTTCCAATTATAGGTAAATCAGTTTTAGTATATTTTGTTACTGGATTAACTGCGTGTAGTACATGAGTTGAAAATAACATTAATCTATTATGAATTGGTTCTAATTCTATCTCTTCATCTTTATAAAATACAGTAGTTGTTCCACCTTCAAATGGTTTTTCATCATCTAAAAATATAGGTAAAACAAAAGAAAATACTCTTCCAATAGAATTATCAGTATGAGGTTTATAAAAAAAATCTTTTTTATACACTGTTAATTGTGACTCTGAAACTGGTAATTTTCTAAGAGTTTGAAAACTATATGTAGGATAATAAAGTTCAATAAATTCTATTAATTCTTTACTATAAAGTGTAGGTATAAAATATGTAAGCATTGGAGATAAATATCTTTCGGTATTTTTATAATGATCATCCAAAAAAACTCTATCAAATGCAAAATGTTTATTTTCTGATCTTCTAAAACTATCTTTTAAAGATAAGATTTCTTTTCTTATATCTGATATTTGTTCATCGGTAAAAAAATTTTCAACTACTAAAATTTCATCATTTATTTTAATTGGATTCATTACTTTCTTGTTCTTTACGTTTGTTATAACTTTTTCTACATACATCTGAACAGTATATTTTTTGTCTGCCTTTATATCTATAAGGTAAAGTTGCATTACACTCTATGCATCTTTTAGGCTCATCATTCCTCATATAAAAACATATCTATTTTCTAATATATAAACCTTTAATAAGGATCTTCATGTGTTTCGTCATCAAACTCTCTTTTAAGTCTACTCCAAGGAATCAGATTTTCAGGAGTCTTTGTTTCTTTTTCTTGTCTTTCTTTGTCTTCTATGTGTGATTTTTCCCCACTGTTTGTTTCTCCTTCCTTTGCAAGTAATGCTTTGAGTTTATCTATTGCTTTCTTTTTATCATCTTCTTCATCTTCATGATATCTATCCTTTGGCATGTTACTGATTTGTTCTATTTCAACAGGAGTAAAGTTACCTTCATGTGCAAAAAAATCTGGATGTTTAAGATATGTTTTTACATCAACTGCTTTCGGTCTAGGAATTTTTCCTTCAGATATGAGGATGTTTTCCTCATCATTCATATCTTTTTCACGTTCTTCGTCAGTTTTTTTAAGTAAAAACTTTAGATAATCTATTGAGGACATTAGTATTAGTTATCGCCATACATTTTTGGTGGTTTATCTTTACCACTCATTTGACCGTAGGCTGTATTACGTGTGTTTCTTGATTCCTCTGTAGTATGAACTGAACCATCATCTGCTATGAATCTTGTATTAGCATCTGCTTTTCCTGGCTCTTTTCTTTTTGTTTGTTGTTGTTTACCATATTCTTTTCCTTTTGCATATTTGTCTTGTGCAGATTGTATTCTTGCTTGTTGTTCTTCTGATAATTTTGATGGTTTCACTTCTGCTGATGGTTCCTTTGTTGTAGTCTTTGGTTTGTAATCATCTCCAAAAGAAATTGTTTCTCCTTTTGGTTGTTCAACTTTGTTTAATACATTCTGTTTACTTAGATATGCTTCTACTTCTTCTTTAGTAGCATACTTCATACCCCAAGTATTTTCTTGTGTTAATGGAATACCTACTGCTCCAAATGATTTTGTCTTGTAAGGAACGTGTTCAGAGTATACAAATTCTCCTGCTTTGTTCTTGTGATCATCATCTACTTTTGGTTTCTTATCTTCGTATTTGAATTGTTCTGATCTAATACCATCATGTGATTGTCCTTCGTAATCTTTAGGAGCATCTACTTTAGTGTCAGTTGATAATCCGTTAGTTGGTCTACCTGCTACGTTACCATATACTCCTTGTTCTACATCTGATTTTAATTGCTCTAGTAATCTTTGTGTTCCTGATTTCTTTACTTTCTTTTTCATATCATCTAATGCTGTTTGAATCTTTCTTTTTCTTTGTTTCTTTTTTAATTTATCCATTACATCTTCTAAATCTTTAGATGCTTTCTTTAATCCAAATACTGGTTTCTTTCTTTCTTTACCTGCTGAAGTTACTATATGTCTACCTCTTGATGTTACTGCACTTGATGGTTTAATACTATAGAAATTTTTACCATCATCACTGTGAACTGTTTCTCCTCCTACAAGTTTTGCACCAGTTACACCTGCTGCTTGTTGTTGAAATTTCTTAGATGGATTCTTTACATCTTTAACTGGTTTTTTCTCATATGTTGAAGGTGCTCCTGCTCCAACTGGTCTTCTTTGTTTCTGTTGTAATACACCTTGATGATATCCTGTTTCTTTTAATAATTCTAATGCTTTTAATAAATTATTTAATTTAGACATTTTTTTTCTCCATTGGTGGTTGTCCAGTTTTTGGTGTTGGTGTTTTTGATTCTGCAATAATATTTTTAGCACCTGTTGCACCTGTTTGATGTAATGACATTTTAGGATCTGGTGTTCCACCTCTAAGTCTTGCGGCTGTTGATTGACCTTCTCTAGTGTCAGGATTTAATGGAAACTTTATTTTTAATACATCTTGTAATTCTTTTGGTAATTGTTCCCATGATTTTGATAGGTATCGTGGAGAATATGCTTTGATTAGTTGTAATTGTTCGGTTCTCTCTTCCATAGACATATCATCCCAAGTCTTATTGACTAGGATATCCTTTACGAAGAATGTATCGTCTAATGGAACTTGGTAGAATTTACCATCCTCTTTAAATATAGTAACATAAGTTGCACTCATTTTGGCTACTACACCATGGTTCTCTTGACCATTTACAAAATAATGAATCTCGTCTCCGACTTTAGTTTTAATTATTTTGTTCATTTTCCTTACCTTTATTTTGCCCATTTAGTATATAAGTTTCACTATCATTTATAGGTGTTTTTATTTCTCCTACAGGTTTGCCTATAAGTGATGGTTCATTGTAACTATCCATAGGATATACATTTGCAACTCCCAAATCTCCATATCCACTAGCATCTTTTTCTAGAAAATCAGCCATAGCTTTTATAATCGCAGATTTTTTCTTACCTCTACGTAGGTTTTTTCTATTGATTTTTGATGCGTGTGTAGGTGTATTCATTATGTTAAATGCACTTCTTATTTGTGGTATCTGACTTTTTTTACCAGTAGTAGTTTTCCCTGATTCTACAAAAGATCCATCACTACCTGAATATTTACTGCCAAGGAAATCTTCTATATCTTTTTTTCTAGTGCTCTTCTTACCTTTACCCTTCTTACCTTTCTTTTCTTTTTTAGGTTCTTCTTTAGGAGTCTCATTTTTCTTACCTTCAAATATCTCTTCTCTCTTTTTCTTTGCTTCTTTATGTTCTCTCATTAATTTTGTTAATGGATCTTCGTCTTTCTTTTCTTCTTTTTTAGTTTTACTTTCTTTTTTATTATCCCATACATTACCTTTATCATCTGCTGTAAAATCTGCTGTTTGTTTTTTATCTTGTTTCTTACCTTGTTCTTGTTTTTGACCCATATCTGCTGTTGCTGATTGAGATGTTTTATCCTGTGTAGTGCTTTGTTGATAGTTCTGTTGTGATGCCTGTCTTGATGATTGGTTAGATGCAGTTGAAGATCCAGGTCTTGGTCCTTGACCTTGTGCTAATTTTTTATCTTTCTTACCTCTACCTATTAATCTATTTAGAAAATCTTTTGCTTTTCGTCTTTTACTTTTTTTATCTTGTTTTGCTGTAGTAATTTTACCTTGTTTTGCAGGAGTTCCATGAGTTGGAGATGCACTATCTTTACCTCTTGGGTCTTTACCGCCTGGTAAATTTACTGGACTTTTTGTATTATCTCTATATTCTGTTCCTTGTCCTAATGGTGTAGGATCATCTGTTTTTACATTTGTTGGAACTAATTTTGATAATGGTGCTTTTTCTCCATATGGTTGTTTACGATGTGTTGCAAATGTAGTTGCACGTTTCTTCTCATGTCCAATAGGTAGTGTTGGTTTTACTTCAGGTTTCTCTGTAAATCCTCTCCATCCTGTACCTGCACCTGTAGTTCTTAATCTGGGATCTTCTTGTGGTTTAACTTTACTACCTATATTAGAAAGTGGACCACCAACACCAGTTGATCGTTGATATTTTTTTGCTACATTTATTAATGATTTATTTAATTTACTTACTTTGTTAAGTTTCTTTTTTAATTTCTCAATCTCTTCTAACTTACCATCTGTTAGTTGTTCTAATGGTTGTTCTTTAGATTGAGAAGCTTTTAATCGTGAAATTAAATCTTTTTTCTTTTTAGGATCTTTTACTTGTCTAATTAAATTATCTATATACTTTTCTAATTCTCCCATATATAAAACAGGTAGTATTCGTATTTAAATTTAACCGAACAAAGCCTTACGTAAGTTCTTACCTACGTCTATTACATGCCATGTTCCACCTGCTGACATAGCCTTACATGCTAGAACTAGACTATCTGGATAGTCGTCATGTTCGTCTGATTTAATCTTCATGATACCTGTTTCAGTATATTCTCTTCGTAAATAGGATAGTTGGTATATCAGTTTGTTAATCTGTTTAAGTTTGATTCTGTGATTCTCAAATAGTAATCTAAGATTTCTATACATTTCTGCCTTCTCCTGTAACGTAAACATGACACCTCTTACTGGTGTTCCCTGTGATCTAGCCAAGTCTACTAGACCTCCACCCAATCCAGTCTCATCTACGAATACGGTTTCTATGTTATACTTTCTACAAAAGTCCTGTATTCTACCTGATACCTGAACCACGTTGGATTGTGCCTCATGTTCTACTTCTTCGATAAACGCTACGTCATTACTGTCCACACCTAATACTGTGAATACTGTCTCGTCTCTACCAGTTCTTGCTACGTCTACACCCATGTAATATGTGACTCTGCCTTTAGGAGTATAGTCTGTAATAGATTCCATGATAAGACTGTTAGGAATTAACGCATCTCCTATGTCCAAGAAGTTACCTTCAATTTCCTGAACATATGCATCTCTGGTAAGGTTCTTAATTTCCTCTACAAATGCAGGGTCATCATTAATCATAGGGTTGTCTAGTGATGTAACATGAAACTCTGTCCATACACCGTCAGGTTTTGTAGGCTTGGAATTCATACATGCTTCATAGAAATATCCTGCCTTGCTGAATGGTGTAGATGTAAGCCATACCCTAGACTTTGTAGCCATACCTGATGGAAGGAAAGCCTTGAGAATATCTGTCTTGATAAATGAACATTCGTCTGCTATGATAACGTGTGGAGAATAACCTCTAAGTCCTGTACCTGTCTCTCCTGTAGCCCTTGTGATAATCTTGCTCATTCCAGAGTTGTCTAGAAAGTTAATCCATAGTTCTGATTGTGTGTTCCTAACCACGTATGCTCTGAGAAAGTCACTGTTCATTACAAGTGTTCTGATTCTATCGAACATGATACTAGCCTGATTTTGTGTAGGTGCTGCTATAACTATGGTACATTCTTTCTGAACTGTCTCTAACAACAAGGGAGCAAAGAAGGCAAAATGAATTGTCTTTACTGCTGTAGACATTGTTTTACCTACCTGTCTACCAGAACGATATACAATGAATCTATCCATACAATCAACATATTTTTTATTATATTCAAACAATTTGTGACCTAGAAATATCTCACTGAAAGCACTAGGCTTTGTAATACACTCTGTCAGAGATTCCACAAAGTTTCTACGTTCTTCTATAAACTCGTCTGTTGGTTTTACCAAATCAATCACTAGATTTTTGAGCCTTTATCTGTCGGAAGATAGACTCTATGTCTCCTTGCTTGTTAAATCTCTGTTCCTCACTAACCACAATCTTGTTGGATATTTCTCCTATTGTGGATATGATTTTAAGTAAAGTGTTAATCTCTGATTTGGTATTTCTATCTGGAATATTACCATCAAACTTTGATTCTGTCAGTGCCATCAATACATTTTCAAATGATAACTTTGCTAACATGTCTAACATTGTCTTAACGTGTTCTGGATTTCTTGTATCAAGTTCGTTAATTAATTGTATAAAATCCTTCCTAATCGCACACATAGCACCTGCTTCATACTTTGGACATTTACCGTTTCCACCTGTATCTATGCTACGATATACACACTGATCACACAATGCAGGTATGTTTGCTGTCTTTAGATGTTTGGCAGAGTTGAACGGAGATACTGTCTTTCTACCATCAACAACAACTTTTGCTCCATGTTCGTCTAATGGCTGAATCTTAAATATATCAGACATATAAATCAGTTAGAAAAACAAATATTTAAAGATTAAAATTGTGCTCAAGTATGTTTAATTGTTTACACATTGGCATATATAGTAATGCAAATGGTGCTTTAAGTAATGCATAATACTCTCCGTCAAGTATATCGTTCCTGTTTACGTTTATTATTTCCAGAAACTCTTTGTGTATTTCACATGCATGATTAAGCATTGGTTTCATCGCTTTACCTTTTTCTCCAAAGAACATAAAGTTAGTAGAGTTGTTATTCCATACTTCACACTTCTTTGACATGGCTGCTGATATCCATCCTGATGTATCTAGTGATTCAAACTGTCTTGTCTGTGTTACGTATCTACCTTTTGCCAATCCATGATATTTTAGATTAGCAGGTAGTTTTCTTATTTGATCTTCTGTTTCTTCCCTACCATGTATCTCTCCTAAACACACATAGGAATCTGGTTCTGGTCTTAACTGTGATAGATGATTAAGATAATTCTCCTGTAATACAGGGATTGTCCAGTCTATACCCATCTCCCTTTCTTTCTTATAATATTCCAAAGTCTGCTTCATATCATAGAATACATCAAACTGAGTTGCGTAATCGTATATTCCTCTGTGTTTCTTTAACAGTTCGTAATATCTTTCTGGTTCTGTCTTTGTACCTGCTACCACGAATATCTTTTCAAACTTGTCTCTGAACTTTGTAATGTTGGCATAAGAGTATTTGAATGATAGCATCACATTCTTTACCTTGCACTGCTCCAGTGCCTCCATGTGAGCCTTGTTGTTTCCGTTAAAGTATAGTCTCAATTCTCAAATCCTTCTACTGTAGGATTGGCTTCTACTACAATATCAGCATTTGTAAACTCCCATATCTGTCCACTATCATCTAAAATACAAGTAAACAGTTTTTGAGTTTCTAGTCCATATTCTGTGACTAACCATATTCTACCCATACCTCTTGGTGTTTCTACTTTGATTGTATTCCTTGGTTCGTATATTATCATTATCCTGCACCTATAATTTTATGACAAGTACATACGCATTTAGGCATGTTACCATATTGTATTGGACATTTGAAGTGGTCTCCATCTTTGCAACTAGGATAGATCATTTCTCATTCCATTTCTTTCTGTTGTCTTCGAAACATATGGATGCAAAACCACACATGCCATCGCATAGATAACATTTGGTTCTCTCAGGCAAGGTACATTCTGTCATGGATTGTTTAATTATACGTGCCTTGTTGACCATATCTGTTAATGTCTCCTCTATTGGTTTAAGTTTAAATGCAATAGGAACTGGCATGTCACGTTTGTCTTTCTCTATTCTGTTTGAGATATAGATAACACATCCAAACTCTGCATCTATATCGTAACATTTCTTTAGCAATACTCTGTATCTGTTGATTTGGTCTACATGTGATTCACTTGCTTTGGATGTAGCCCTGCTGAAATAGTCAATAGAACCTGTAGTCTTCTTGTCGCATATTACCCACTTGTCTCCTACTTTAATCAAGTCGTCTATGCTACCGTAGATTATATCTAAATGTTCAGGGTCTTCTGGTGGTATCTGTAGTGCTTCCTCTCTTGTCAGTGGTTCATCCTTGACATAATTATATGCTAGAAACTTTTCATGATGCTGTGGTTCTGCTATCATGGAGTTGGAATGAACTGCTTGTCCAAAGTATAATGATTTAAAATCTTCTGTTGTCATGCCAGTATCAGGCATTGTTTTTTTGTAGATTACATTTCTCATACATGGTTTAATGATATCTGATACGTGTATTACACCGAGTCTTTCTGTTTTCATAGCTTCTACTTGTGCTCGTCTAAAACCAAAATATGCTTCACTTTCTATATCTGATAGTTTTATCATATAGTAGTGTAACCACTACATTATATAAATCTATCTAGTAAGAACCAGTTGCAGTACAGTCGCAACCTTCATACTTACAACCAGTATTATCTTGATGATATGGTTGTGAGTGTCCACATTTTTTGCAGACTCCAGATGCAACTATTTTTATGTCTCCCATTAATAACTCTCCTCTATTATGAAATTGAATGTTCGTGATTGTTCAGTGATAACGTCAGAAGATGATTTTATTTCTACCTCTCCTTCCCATATACCTGCATTAGCTATTGTTGTGTCTGCTGCTGTAAGAGTGTAACTGATAATACCATTTGTTCTGTCCTCAAATGTTGCATCTCCTTCAATAATTAGAGTTCCATCTGGTTGCCATACCTTCCATTTAGCTGTATCATATGATACAGTATTAGACAAATCGATTGCAACACCTGCATAATCCACCATTGTTAATGTAAGTTTAACTCTGTCTCCTGCTTTTACTCTGTATTCTATATTTCTATAGTTAAGATTACTGCTCATGTCTCTACTTGGTTACCTCGTTTAAATAGTTTGGCGTTTGATGCGTACTTGCCTAATCCTTTAACTCTTGCTCCTAATGTTTGTATACCTTGTAAAGATTTTCTTGCAAATCCAGTAGATATTTGTAATGTTTCATCTATAATTTTAACCATAACTCTCCAAGGGAATACAGTTTCAGATAATTCTAAAGTTTCATTAATGTATCTAAACATGGCTTTTAATCTTGTAGGATTTTCTGATGATTGAACTGTTTCTCCCACTAAAATACCTCTGTTTCTAATTACTGATTCTACTGCTTGTACTGTTTCATCTATGTATCTAAACATACTCATTAACCTTGTTACGTTTTCTGATAATTGTAAAGTCTCACTTAATATTCTTACAATATCTCTAGCAGCACCATCAAATTCTTGCAAACTAACTGTTTCATTGAGTATTCTTGCTAAAGTTCTTGCAACTGTGAGTGTTTCTG
>Ga0208767_1000727_pt1 | contig 27153 bp, 46 predicted proteins | sample VirMetDEL_Mar_21_FD_184514 | JGI IMG/M metagenome (GOLD analysis project Ga0208767, IMG submission 184514) | Aqueous microbial communities from the Delaware River and Bay under freshwater to marine salinity gradient to study organic matter... | ecosystem: Environmental > Aquatic > Marine >... | reverse complement strand
ACAGAATTGTAATAAATTTGTAAAAAATAATATCATGGCAAAAATAAACGGAACGTTATACCTTGTAGATATCGATGGTGTTACCGTTGGTTCTACAACTAATGCAAGTATAACAATTAACCAAGACTTACCCGAAGCAACTACCAAAGGCTCAGGCGGTTGGCGAGAAGTATTAGCGGGTTTAAGAAGTTGGGAAGGTTCATTTGAAGGACTTTATGACCCTACCGATACTTACGATGTAAAATCATTAGCTGATGAAATTGTAAACCGTTCAAGTTTTACAATTGTATTTGATAGCTCAACAGCAGGCGATGTAGATTTTACAGGTACAGCTTATTTAAGCAATGTAGAATTTAGCGCAGAAATGGAATCACCTGTTAGTTTTAGCGCATCATTTACAGGCGATGGAACATTAACAGTAGCTGATAATACATAAGAGCATGACAGGCATATTTGAGTTAAAAAAACATAAGGTTAAGGGGCAGTTTTGTTTATTAGCCTTTAGGTATTATTGCGAAGCTAAAAAGTTAGACTTAACGCAATTAGGCGATGTACTCGCAAAAGGTAATATTTTTGAGATTAGTGATTTAATCTATTATGCTTGTAAGGCATACGCAGATTTAAAAGATACTGATTTCGATTATAATAAAGCAAAGTTTACAAACTTGTTTAGTGAAATTAAGCAAGATGAACTTAGCGGAATTGTTGCCAAGTTGCAAGAAGTAGAACTATTTGGCGAAAAGTTGGGAGAAGCCCAAGCTAAAAGCCCTGAGAATAAAAAAAAATAACTTTCGGTAATTTATACCGTGAAGCATTAGAAATAGGGTTGTTGCCTGAGCAATTTTGGGCAATGACCCTTAATGAGTATTGGTGTTATGCCGAAGGTAGGTCGAAGGCTAAAGAGTTTGAATTACATAATAGCCGTTTAATAATGTGGAGTGTAATGCAGCCACATTTAAGAAAGGGTAAAAACTTGAAGCCAAGCGATATTATTGAATTGAGTTTTGATAGGCAAAAGAAGGTGTTAAAGCCTAATGTGAGTAGGCATGAGTTTATAAAGAAAGCTAATAAAATAAAAGCCCGATGGCAGAATCTACATCGCTAATAGTTCAGATAAAAGCCAACCTTAAAGAATTTGACAGGGCTTTAGACCAAGCGGTATCAAGAGCGCAAAAGGCGGCTAATGGTATGCGTGATGTTGGTAAAAGTCTATCAATTGGGCTTACATTGCCAATAGTAGCGGCAGGCGGTGCAGCTATTAAAATGGCATCTGATTTTGAAGAGTCAGCAAATAAAGTTGAAGTAGCTTTTGGCGGTGCATCTAATGTAGTAAAAGACTTTGCAAAAACAACCTTAACAAGTTTTGGTATTGCCGAAGGTAGCGCATTAGATATGGCTGCTTTGTTTGGTGATATGGCTACAAGTATGGGTATTAGCCAAGGTGCAGCGGCTAATATGTCAACGCAATTAGTAGGGCTTGCAGGTGATTTAGCATCCTTTAAAAACATACGCTTAGACGTAGCAGAAACAGCCTTAAAATCAATATTTACAGGAGAAACAGAAAGCCTTAAAAACTTAGGTATAGTAATGACCCAAGCAAACTTAGAAGCGTTTGCATTAGAACAGGGCATGACTAAAAACTTAAAGGCGATGAGCGAAGCCGAAAAGGTGCAACTTCGTTATAATTATGTTTTAAGTAAAACGGTAAACGCACAAGGTGACTTTGAGCGTACAGGTGGTGGAGCTGCTAACCAAATGCGGATATTCCAAGAAAGCCTAAAACAGTTAGGGCAAGAGTTCGGTGAAAATATATTACCATTATTTACAGGGTTAATAACTAAGGTCAATAAAGCGGTTCAAGCATTTGGCAATTTAACAGAAAGAGCGCAAAATATTATTTTAGTAGTTGCTGCATTAGCCGCAGGTATAGGTCCTCTATTATTAGGGTTAAGCGCAATGGTAAAGGGGTTTATAATGGTAAAGGGTGCTGTTTTAGCTACAAAAGGAGCTTTTGCTGCATTAAGATTAGTTGTAGTAACAAACCCGTTAATAGCTATTATAACAGCAGCCGTATTAGCTTTAGCAACCGCAGCCGTTTATTTATGGGATAATTGGAATATTGTTAGTCAGCACATGATTAACGCATTTAAAATGATTAAAAACTTTGCAATTGATTTTGTAAAAGTTACTTTAAGAAACCTTAGCACTTTTGTAGATGGTTTAATTTGGTTAGGTGAAAAAGTAGGCATACATTTTGAAAACCCTTTAAAAAGTGTATTAACCACTTTAGAAGATAGCAAAAGTGTTATAGAACCTGTAACGGGTGAGTGGGGCAGTTTAGCTGAGTCTTTTACTAATGCAGCGGTGGCGTTAGGGTTAGTAAAAGATAATGCAGAAGAAGCAACAAAGGCAGTTGAACAAGCGGGCGAAGTAGCCAAAAAAATAACAGGCGGTGCAGGTGGTGCATCAATAGCCACAATAGGGGCAGGTAGTACAGCAACTTTGGGCGGTGGTGCGCCAAGTCCTACAAGGGGAGTAGCAGAAATTGACCACGAAGCATGGAACGAATATATTAATAATGTAAAAGCGGCTGAATTAGCTACGAAATCTTTAGAAACTGTTACCAATGGCACAGCTCAAAGTATTGTAAGTTCTTTGGGCATGATAGCAGGCGAGAGTAGGGGCTTTGCATTGTTTGAAATAGCAGCTAATACTGCAATAGGTTTAGCTAAAGCAGTTCAAGCGGGAGCAGGCTTACCATTTCCTGCAAATATACCTGCTATTGGTGCAGGTACAGCAGCAGTATTAAGTGGAATAGCAAGCGCAAAGCAAGTATTAAGCAGCGCACCCGCATTTGCCAACGGTGGTATAGTTAACGGCTCATCTTTTAGCGGTGATAGGGTAATGGCACGAGTTAATAGCGGTGAGATGATATTAAACAGAAGCCAACAAGCTAACCTATTTGGAATGATTAACAGGGGTGGGGGTGGCAATGAAAGGTTAATAACTCAAATAGCAGGTAATGACCTTAGAATAGTTTTAGAACGTGCGCAAAGGACTAATAATAGATTAAGGTAAATGGCAGTAATACTAACAAGTGAATGGGATTCGCACGGTGATATTAGTTATAAAATTGAGATTGATGAAGCAAGCGGAACTCCAACATCAAATACTTTTAAAGTAGCAAGCGCACAGCTAAGATATAACCCTGAAACAGACAAACCCACAGGTCAAATTATTAGTTCTACATTAGAGTTTACTTGTTGGAATGAAGGCGGTTATTTTAATAGCACCTTTATACCTTCTTTAGTTCAATCGCAACAACAAACATATCGTGTATTATTATACAAAGACACAGGCAGCGGTTATGAATTAGAATGGTTTGGTTGGATTATTCAAGATATAACAGAAGAGCAAGAAGCATCGCAACCTTATCAATATAAAATAACTGCGGTTGATGGTCTAAGCAAATTAAAGACTTCTCAATATAATAACTCTAATAGCGATGCAGCTCAAACTACACCATTTCAAAAACTAATAATTCAATGTTTAGCAAAAAGTGGCTTACAAAGTTTGCTAACAACAAGTGACCCTTTTTTAGTTACGAGTTGCGATTATTGGGAAGATAGCATGACCTATGGCGCAACTATTGACCCTTTAAGTTTGGCTTTTGTAGATGTTAGAGTATGGAATATATTTAATGAGTATTGGGAGCGCGAATACATAACAGCATGGGAAGTATTGAGCCAAATATGTGTAACGTATGGAGCGCGATTATATTTAGCAGGTGGGGCTTATAGATTTGAGCAATATGTAGAGCGTGAAGATGCTACATTTAAGGAAGTTGCATACGCTTATAATTACACGCAACTAAGCACAACGGCAAGCGCAAATAGAGATTTTACACTTGCAACAAATACGGATATAAATAATGCAAGGGCAGCTAATAATCAATTCAATTATCTACCCGCTATAAAAAGGTGTGAGATTGATTATGAGCGATTGTTTTTAACTCGTGATTTTGGGCAGTTCAATTTTACCGATTCATCTAACGCAGCGCAAGATGTAGGCTATTTAGCTATAATAAATGATGTAGGGTTAAATGTATCAGGCGATTATACTTTTATTGCAGGAAATAATTTAAGTGTTTTATATAATTATAGAGCGATACTTTATGTAGAAATAAAAGTAGCTGCAAGCGGTGGTACTAATTATTATTGGGATGGTCAACAATGGCAAACATCAAGCAGCCAATATGAAATAATAACTAAGCCTGAAGGTGGGTTATCTATAACAGATGGTGTATATAGTGCAAGTGGTAATTTTAACATAATAACAACAGAGTTACCTGCTGATGGTGATATAACAATTAGGTGTTATTTTGACACATTGCAAAGAAAGTTATTAAGCCCTTTAAGTAGCACTTATAGTAATACAAGCGCAACTTCTGAAACATGGACAATGGCAAGCTCTGTAAGCCTTGAAGATGGCGAGTTTTATGCTGATGCAGAGATATTTTACGCAACTACAACAAACGCAAGCATAGGCGATAATGAAGTATTAAATCAAGGTAAAACTAATATCGCAGATGGTGAACTTCAAACAGGTAAAATATGGGTAAAATCAAGCGGTACAAGTGGCACTATTAGTAAGAGTGATTCATGGCGAATAGGTAATAGTGGAAGCTACCAAAGAATATTAGATTTAACAGTTGAAACAATACAAGGTTATTATCACGAACCTTTAAAATTATATGATGGTACTATTTATTGCAGTGAGAGCTTTAGCGCAAGGCTTAGTTTTAATAGTGAGTTTTACCTATTTTTAAATTGTACACAAGATTTAATTTCTAATACTTGGAATGGTAGATGGTGGCGAATAGATGCAGATTTAAGCGGTATTACATCACAAACAAAACTAATAAGGCGAAGGCAATTATTTAGCAGACCAACGGCAAATGCTAACGAAAGTGATTTACCTAATGGAAGTGTGGGCGGTGTAGAAATAACAGAAGGGGCAGCGCAAATAGATGGCGTAGTTGAGTTTGAGTTAACAAGCGGAATGATAGCATCAGGGCAAACAGGAACAACTATATTAAGTGGACAAGGTTCAGGAAGTCTAATAGATGTTACCCACGTAACTATAACACCTACAAGCGGAACAACACCTTACGCAACAGCAGGCGCACAAATATATTTCGCATCTGAAACCACAACGGTAGTAGATAGCACTAACTTATTAGATAGTATTAACAACGGTACAGCGCGAAGGTTAACAGGTAATGATGCTAAATTATGGGATAATGAAGCATTATTATTTGACATAAATGCAGATGCAACAGGTGATTATGATTTTTTGATTAAAGTATATTATAAATTGATTAGTTAAATTTGTAACAAAAGAATAATAAAATGGCGAGTCTTTCATCATATTTAGAAACTGAAATATTAGAGTGGGTAAAAGGTACAACCTTTGCCGCTGCACCTGCTACGGTGTATGTTGACCTATTAGATAGCGGTGATTCATCTATTCTAAACACTATTGCAGGTAGCGCAAACAGGCAGGCTATCACTTTTGGAACTATAACAACAGATGGCACAGGTCAAATAATGTCTAATAGCGCAGATATAACATTTACGGCTTCGGCAGTAGGTAGTGCAACAGCAGTAGCAGCAGCTATTTATGATGCTCAAACAGGTGGCAACCAATTAGCGCAACAAGATTTAGCAAGCTCAAAAGCTATTAGTAATGGCGATGAAGTTAAATTTAGTGCAAGTAATTTGACTTTTAAAATAGACTAATGCCATTAGGATTAGGATTAGGAATAACGAAATTAAAAAGCCTTGTTAGCGGGCTTCGTGTGCGTTTTCAAGGTAACGCAACTATAACGGCTGCGCTTGATGGTATATTACGAGATTTAAGTGCTGATTTTGTTAGTAATGGTACGGTTACAGCAGCTTTAGAAGCTATTAAATTATTAGATGTAGATTTTAGTGGTGATGGTACTTTAACGGCTGATTTAGCAAGCTTTGAAGGTTTATTAGACTTATACCCTAACGCAGCAGCAGCTTATTCTGTTAGACTTCTTAAAACTGATTATACAGGAGCGTTAGTTCGTATTAGAAAAGATACAGGTGGGCAACCTGAAAAAGATTTTTATCCCGATGAAAACAACGAGTTAAGTCTTAATAGTAGTGATGGTGGCACTACCTTAGGCAGTTGGATAGGGAGTAACGATGGTTACATTGTTACTTGGTATGACCAAAGCGGAAATTCTTCTAATGCCACGCAAAGTTCGGCAAGTTCGCAGCCGCAGATTTTAAGCGGTGGGGTATTGAATACGATAAATGGCAAAGCGTCAATAAATTACAACGGCACAAGTCACTTCTTAGAAAATACATCATTTAATGCGCTTGACGGCTCTTTAAATGGTTTCTTATTCGCCGTAACTACTACAGCAGATGTAACCCAAAATAACAAAAATATTGTTGAGAATACCGAATCAACAACTGCAAACGGTTATGGTATAAGATATAGCAATAATAAAGTCGGGTCAATAATATTGACGTCAACAGGAAGTATCTCCTTAAATGGTAGTGCAATAAGCAATAATGCACAATATTTATTCACACTTACCAAAAATAGCACACAAGCAACCCTTAGCACGAATCAAAATGTAGATGATACCGCCGCTAATATTGGCACAATTAACGCAGGTTCGAATACCATGAGATTGAGTAGTTTTTCAAATATATTTACGAATTATGCAGAAAATAAGCAACAAGAGATTGTCATATATGACAATGACCAAACAAGCAATGTAAATAGTATTGAAAATAATATTAACGACTTTTTCACAATATTTTAAACATGTACTACACAGGCACAAAATCACAGGTTCACTACTACATCACCAAGGTTGATGATGGTGAGCAATACAATGGTACAACATCTACATGGGCAACACCTTTGCACTCTTTTGAAAATGCCGAAAATTATGCGGTTGTTAAGCATGATAGCTATGAGCATATGGATATGACATTAACCGAAAGCTTGCCGAGCGAATTTGTAAAAACAGAATTATAATAAAATGAAGTTATCGCAACTTATAAACCTAAAAGCTCAGTTAGCAGATGAATTAAAGGATGTAGGCGTAGGTAGCGTAGGTGCTAATGTTATATATTTTAGCACACAAGATATAATAAACGGCATATTAGGTTTTTTTTTAAGCGTATGTAGTGCGATAGCTTTAACGGCTGTTTCTTTTTTTGTAAGAAAGTATTTAAAGCGAAAGTTTGGCGATTAATCTTTAATATGCGGCTATTTGTCGAATTATTGATTTTTATAGTATCACATTTAGTTTATTTTGAACTAACTATAAATAAATACCTATGCCGAAGTCACAAAAAGGCGAAATTGTATTGCAATTTGTTAAAGATTATGAAGAGCAATTACGCGAAGGGGAAGTTTCAAAGAAAGGGTTAGCAAGGTTAATTTTTAAAGACTACCCTGATTTATTCAAAGATGTCGAAGATGTAAGAGCGTTAATAAGGCAATACACAGGAGCGCAAGGTGATACATTACGGGAGCAAGTAAAAAGCGGTTATAGTTTAAAAAGTACTATTGAACACGGGCAAAAATCAAACAAATTGCCTGATAGTTTAGCGCAGGATAAAAAAGATTTTATTTTGCCAACAGGTAAAAAATACTTAGTTTTATCTGATATACATCTACCATTTCACGATGAACTAGCCCTGCAAAGTGCTTTAGATTATGGCATTGAACAAGGTTGCACCGAGTTGTATCTAAACGGCGATGTTATGGATAACTATTGGACAACTCGATTTACTACTGACCCGCGACTTATTAAAACTTTCACAATAGAAACCGAAATCAACCAAACAAAGCAATTTTTAAATTACGTTAATACTTTATTTGATAAAGTTTATTACAAGTTTGGCAATCATGAGAATAGATGGCGTTTACACCTTTGGAAAAATGCCGATAAGTTAAGCCACTTAAATACATTTGATTTAGAAAATGTTTTAGAATTGGCAACAAACAACATAACCTACATAAGCGATTCAAGAATAGCAAGGTTGGGCAAATTAACTATCATGCACGGTCACGAAATATACGGCACTTATTCACCTGTAAACCCTGCAAAAGGTATGTTTAACAAAATGCTTTGCAGTACTATGTTAGGGCATTTTCACCAAACAAGTACACACCATCAAGGCACAGGTAAAGGGGATAAAATAGGCGTTTTTAGTACAGGTTGTTTATGTACGTTAACACCTGACTATTCACCTTTGGCTTACATCAAATGGAATCACGGAGCTGCAACGGTTGAGAGCTTTGAAGATGGTACATTTCAAGTCGATAACTTTAGAATAATTAATGGTAAATGTTTATAAAATGAGATACTTACCTTACATAACAACATTTTTAGCCTATGTGTTTTTAACCATAGCTTTCATTCAAACAGATTCACCAAGATTTGTCATAATTGCAGGGTACAGCATGGTTACATTGTGGTTTCACTTCTACCTTTACATAACAAAAAAAGACGATAATGATAATAACGATTTTGGTATTTAGCTACTTTGCCGCTAAAGGTTTGCAAGATGCGATTCTAAGCACCGGTAAGGGTTTTAATTGGCGCAATAAGTATAAGCAACCGTTTATAGATATTAAGAGCTTACACCCTATTTACAGGAGCTATCATGAATTAGTAGGGGCTAAGTACAAAGAGAAGTTTTTTTTAAGTGCTTCTTTGTTGGTTAGCTTGAGCGATTGGTGGCACTTTGCAGGGCTTCTCAGGCACTCAGCACTATTATTTATATGCTTATATGCTTTTGATTATAATATGTGGTTAACAGGCTTATCTTACGCAATGGGATTAGTAGTGTTTAACTTTACTTATGTAACTTTTAAAAGTAAATTAAAATGAAAATAACCATTGAATTTGATACAGATGTAGAAGGCTACGATAACAAAGAAATGTTAAGGGCAATTCATGCAACTGATTTAGCCTTGACAGTTTGGCAATATCAAACCTACATTTGGCGAGAGTTAGAAAAAAAAGAAGTTGATTTAGAAGTGATTGAGTTAGTGCAAGAGCTATTAGAGCAACACAACGAATTGAAATTAGACATTAACGAGTTGATTGATTAGTATGTGGCAAGTAGATATTGAAGTAAACAACAAAGTAAGACAATTCTTAATACCTGCTTTAAATAGGTTTTATGCTGAGTATGAAAGCAAAAGGAGAGCCTTACAAAACAACTTAGGCGCAGAAGTAAGGGTACTGAAAACGGTTAAAATATGAAAGTAGTTTACATCTTATTGCTTGTTACCGTTTTTTTGGTTACAATACCTTTAGCCATTTTAAGCCGAATTTATGAAACATTTTACTCATTGTGTTTATTTTTAGCGAGTAAAATAGACAATTAGTCGAAAGTATATTGCAGTTCATCTAAAAAAGGCGTGTCGATTGATGCGCCTTTTTATATTTGAGTCATCAAACAAACAAAAAAATGAATACAAACATCACTATATTAAACGTAAAAGAAGATAAAAAGTATAAAGGTGCTTATGCTCGTATCTTTAAAATACTTAATGCTGATTCTATTTTTACAGAGAGATACGAAACCGAAGAAAGTATTGGTTTTAAAGATGGTAAATATTTTTTAGAGATTGAAGGTACTTTAGATTGTGGTGAGTTAGATAAGATATCTAAGATAAAAAACGTAGTAATAAATTAATTTACAATAGCAAAAACAAACAAGATGAAAAGTTACAAGCAACAAAGAGAAGAGCGTGAAGCCTTAACACCTGAGCAAAGAGAAGTTTACGACTATTGGAGTCCGTACTTTCCACACGAAAGAGCAATGAAGGAAGCAAAAGCTAAACCATTTCCTGAGATTGACACGGAAGAAAATTGGAATCCTAAATACTTGCAAGAGTTTTTAAATAACAATTAATCGAATAAAACAGCCTACTCATCGAAATAAATCAAGGTGGGTAGGCTTTACTATTATTTTTGAATCATTAAATCAAACAAAATGGAAATTTATTTAAAACACAGAAACAGAAAACAATTTATTTGTATTCAATCACACGATAAAGGCTCTGTTGAGCTTGATATTTACGCTTCAATGCGTGATTATGACATTAGTTATAATGTTTATGAAGATGAAACAACTCAGGAACGTTTAAATTGGTGTAATGCTCAAAGAGATAGTACGTGGGTAAATGGTAAATATATGGCTGTAAAAGCATGGGAAAAAAGCAACAAAGCCGAGTTTATGGAAGCGTACAAAAACGCTAAGAACACTATCAAAACTTTTGCGGACAAATTAATAATGAAGTAAGATGGATAAAATGCAATTCATAAAAGAGATATACGAGCGTTATTCTCTTATAGGCAATGAAGATATTTTTAAGCTTCAAAACCGAGATAAAAAAACAGGTGAAATAAAGATAACGCCAATAGTTACAAAAACAGGTATTCAGAAAATAACAGCCGCAGAACACTTTAAATACTCTTTTGATGTAGTATCTGTTGACCCTGAGTATTGCGCTGTTAAATGCACATTAGCAAATAAAGATGGCGAAGAATTAGCAAGCTCTTTTGGTAGTGCTGAAAAGTCAAACGTAAGAAACCCTACTAAATACTATTTAGAAATGGCTGAAAAAAGGGCAAAAGCACGAGCCGTATTAATTGCAATTGGCGCACATGGTTATTTATATTCAGAAGATGAATCAGACGATTTTAAACAGCAATAAGATGGAGTTTGAAAGTTGGTGGAGTGAAGAACAAGAAGAAGCGCAATACGGTGAGCAAGAGCAAACCGAAAACCTAAGAGATTATTGCTATTCTCTTGTTGATAATAGTCAAATATCTAAGTTTGGTCAAATAAGGGTTATTAAGCTTTTTAATCAAATAGCAGATGCAGACATAAACCAACTGCATAAAATTAAACAAGAGCTATTAGATAGCCAAATAGACCCAATACACGAAAGGGGCAGTTTTAGCAACAAAGAATACAATAAGAAATATGGCAGAAGTTAAAGACATAGTAAAAGCTTATGAGCAATTAGATACAAGTGAGCCAATAAACTTACCTAAGTTACTCAACTTAAAAAAGGAACTATCCATAGCGGTTTTTAATTTAAGTTTGAAATGTGGTGCTTTTGGCAAAAGTTTTTATTCTACTGAGCAAGAGCGCAAAGTATCATTTCACAAAGAGAAATTAAAAGCGATTGAAAGCGGTGAGAGTGCTGCAAAGAGTGAAAGTATAGCAGAAAGTAAGATAGGAGAGTTAAGAGCAAATGAAGCACTAAACGAAGCAACTTATAGGGGTTTAAAAGAAGTAATTAATTCTTGCACTCATATACTTGCAACAATGAGCAAAGAGATTGACAATTTAAACGCAATAAAATGAAGTTAGATATTTTAAGCTTTAACCATAAGCGAAACCTATTTCCTTTTAAAATAATTTACCCCGATGGCAGGGTAAGGGGCTTTGAAACTTACGAAAACATGGAATTTTATTTTAACAATTTCACCAAAAAGAAGTATGGCAAAATCAAACTATAAAGCCGCATGGTTTGCGCTTATAAGAATTTCGATTTTAAGCCTTTTAATTACTCTTTGCATAGGTTTATACTTTGAATACAAATTGAGCGCGTTAGAGCGAAGCATAAAGCGTATTAAAACGATTGAAGTGGAGAAGCATATACCTACACCACAACCAACAATAATTAACCCGAATGATTGAACTATTAACCGAGCGTAAAAAGAACGAACTACTCACCGATTTGGTAAGCCGTTACGAAGAGCGAATAGAGATGCTTTTAACAGAGTTAGAAAACTGTAAAAACGGCAAGATAGATAACAAGAGAATAAACGAAATTTTAAAAAATTACAAATGATAAGTTTTATGTTAATCATGGCAGCTTTAATAGTTGCATTTACACAGGCTTTTGATATGTTGTGTTGCAAGATAGAAGCACGATTAAGAAAAAAGCACCGAATTAATCAAGTAAAAATAGCTCGCGAAAACATGAAGAAAAACAGACTTGTAGCGAGTTATAAAAACAGTCACGAAATAAATTCAACAATATGAAAATGGAACTAATAGACCAACTTATTGAAAGTGAACTAAAAGAAGTTGACGAAAAATGGACTAACTATCATTCTAACCACGAAGCTTACGCGGTTATACTTGAAGAGTTTGAAGAGCTAAAAGATGAACTGCAAGGTATTGAAAGTAGTTTAAGCAACTTTTGGAATCAAACTAAAAGAAACAATGAGCAAAACTTAGAGCATTGCATTGAGTGGATATTAACACACTCAGAAAACGCAATAAAAGAAGCTGTGCAACTTTATGTAACAGCACTTAGAGCAGAACGATTAATTAATAAAAACAATAAATAAAATGAGCGCAGTAGTATCGTTTTCAATCGACGTAACAAAGATTGACAAAAGCAAAATTAAAGATGGTAAATGGTTGAACCTTACATTAGGTATTGAAGACCAAACAAACCAATGGGGGCAAAATGCAAGCTGCTACCATGCACAAACCAAAGAAGAGCGCGATGCAAAAGTTAATCGCCAATACTTAGGGAATGGGAAAGTAGTTTGGAATAATGGCAACATTAACAACGCAGAGCAACAAGGCACAACGCAAGCTCCACAAGTTGAAGGTGATTCTTTACCATTTTAATTCATCGAAGCAATAGCCCTATTCATCGAAATAAATGTTTAGGGCTTTTTTATGCAATTACTTTTGAACAAATCAAAAACAGATTAAAATAATGCAAGAAATGAACTATCAAGAGTTCTTAGAAAGTAAAATCAAACGCTTAGAAGATAGCGGATTCGAAGTTGATGAATCACAACTCAATAACTATCTTTTTGATTTTCAACGCTACATAGTAAAACGAGCTTTAAAACAAGGTAGGTTTGCCATATTCGCAGATTGTGGTTTAGGTAAAACCTTAATGCAGTTAGAATGGGCTTATCAAGTAGCAAAGCACACAAATAAGCGTGTTTTAATACTTGCACCTTTAGCGGTTAAAGGGCAGACAATGCAAGAATCTATTAAGTTTAAAGTTAACACTACTTTAATAGATATCACCAACTATGAGCAATTAGAGAAAATAGACGTATCAAAATATAGTGGCGTGGTACTTGATGAAAGTAGCATATTAAAGAACTTTACAGGTAAAACAAAAGAGCTAATTATTGATACATTTAAGCACACTCAATATAAATTAGCTTGCACTGCTACACCTTCACCAAATGACCCTATGGAGTTGGGTAATCATTGCGAGTTTTTAGATGTTATGGGGCGCAATGAAATGTTATCTATGTACTTTGTTCATGATGGTGGCGAAACTGCTAAATGGCGTTTAAAAGGTCACGCAGTTAATGAGTTTTATGAGTTTATAGGCAAATGGTCTATAATGCTTTCTAAGCCTTCTGATATTGGGTTTAAGGCTGAAGGATACCAACTACCTGAACTTAACTTAATAGAGCGCACTATAACCACTAAAAAACGTGATAATGGTTTATTATTTAATGATACAGCTATAAGTGCAACTAACTTTAACCAAGAATTAAGACTAACTAAAATACCAAGAATTGAAAAGGTAGCGGAATTGGTTAATAATTCAGATGAAAACTTTATAATTTGGATTAAGCAAAATGAAGAAGAAGAATTAGTTAAAAAATTAATACCTGATGCAGTTGCGGTTCGTGGTTCTGATAGCCCTGAGTATAAAGAAAAGAAGCTATTAGGGTTTGCAAATAATGAGTTTAGAGTATTAGTTACTAAAACTAAAATAGCTCAATTTGGGCTTAACTATCAAAATTGTAGAAATCAAATATTTGCAAGTTTAGATTTTAGTTTTGAAGGGCTTTATCAAGCTATTAGACGTTCTTATAGATTTGGGCAAAAACAAGAAGTAAATATCTACATTGTTACAACTGATACAATGAAAAACGTAATTCAAAACATTAACAGAAAACAAAAACAATTTGAAGAAATGCAAAAGAAAATGAGAGAAACTATTAACCATGATTTATTAGAAAGATTTAGCATTGAATTAGTTAAATCTGATGAAGTTGTTAAAAATGAATGGTACGAAATAAGGCGCGGGGATTGCGTACAAGAGATTAAAACCGTAAAAGATGAAAGTGTAGGTTTTAGCGTGTTTAGTCCACCATTTGCCGAGCTTTACACATATTCAAACCATGTAGAAGATATGGGTAATAGCAAAGATTATAAAGAGTTTTTAATTCAGTTTGGTTTTTTAGTTAAGGAACTTTTTAGAGTTATTAAGGAAGGTAGGAATGTAGCTGTTCATTGCATGGATTTGCCGATTCAGAAAGGTAAGGAAGGTTACATAGGACTTAGAGACTTTAGCGGGATGATTAAAGATGCTTTTGAAAGCGAAGGCTTTATTTATCATTCAAGGGTTACTATTTGGAAAGACCCTGTTATTGAGATGCAAAGAACAAAAGCATTGGGGTTACTTCATAAGCAAATCAAAAAAGATAGTACAATGTCAAGAGTTGGAATACCTGACTATGTAATGATTTTTAGAAAAGATGGCGAAAGATTAGACCCTGTTAAAAATAACGAGCTACCTGTTGATTTATGGCAAAAGTACGCTTCACCTGTTTGGAATGATATTAATTATTCTGACACGTTGCAAGGGTTTAGAAATGCAAGAGATGAAAAAGACGAAAAGCATATTTGCCCTTTGCAGTTGCCTACAATCGAAAGGTTAATACACCTATACACAAATAAAGGCGATACAGTTTTAACGCCATTTATGGGCATTGGTAGCGAAGTTTATCAAGCTGTTAAAATGGATAGAAAGGCGATAGGTTTTGAGCTTAAAAAGAGCTATTTCGATTTAGCTAAAAATAACTGCAATGCAGCCATTGAAAGTAAGCAACAAATCACATTATTCTAATGCAAGTAACCACCAATATAGCGCGAATAATGCAAACAAGCAAAGGCGAAAGCATTATTGAAAGAATGATTATTAAACGCTATCAAATGGGCTATTCTCAGTTTGATGTAGCGGACGATATAGGAGTTAATACAGCCACCCTTTCACGTTGGGAAAGTGGTCACTCAGAGCCGAGAATTAGCGAGTTTTTAAAGTGGTGTCAATGTTTACAGATGCCGTTTGAATTTAAACCAAAAGAAGTATGACCGACTTAACCAAAGAAATACGACTTTTAAACCAAAGATTAAAAGAATTAAGAATGCACGAGTTGCTAAGACGAATACTACAAAACCATTGCGTTAATTTAAAGACTAAATACCAATTTGAGTATAAGCAAATACACAGCGGAAAGATTAAGCTAAAGGCTTTAAAAAACGGTGGTATGCAATATTATTGGTACTTAGAGAAAGAGCGTGGAGTGCTGAAAATAGCACACGGCAATAGTGAAAAACAGCTAAGGGAATTTTTTAACTTTTATCAAAATCAATTTAATACTAAGTAAAATGACACAAAAAGAAAGATTAAAAGCATGGTTGGAAGAATACCCAATTCAACCTTTAGAAGCGTGGAAACATTTAGGCATTTACCGACTTGCAGCGGTTGTTCACTTATTGCGTGAAGATGGTTTAAACATTAAAACCGAAATGATAAATGTAAAAAACCAATTTAACGAAGATGTAAAAGTTGCTCAATACACTTTGGAAGAATTAACCGAAAGTAAAGAGCAATTCATCGAAAAATAGTATCTTTGATACATGAACGTCACCACCGTTATACATTTGAATTTTATTTTTGTAATCAATAAAAAAAGCCCTGCTAAAATCTATTGTGGTGATGGTCATTGCGGGGCTTTTTATTTTAAATCCATCACCAATGAACGAAGGCTTTATATTTTTACATCGTAAACTTTTAGAATGGGAGTGGTACTCTGATTTAAAAGTGACACGTTTATTTATTCACTTACTTTTAAAAGCTAATCACAAGCCGAATAAATGGCAGGGAATTGAAGTGCAAAGGGGTGAACATATCACATCATTTGCAAAACTTAGCCACGATACTAAACTTTCAGTTAAAGAAATTAGAACTGCAATTTCTAAACTTAAAAGGACAAACGAAGTAATCACAAAAAGCACAAGCCAAAATACTATAATTCAATTAGTTAATTACGATAAATATCAATCAAAGGCAAGCGAAGGGCAAGCAGAAGGGCAAGCGAAAGGCAAACGAAGGGCAAACGAAGGGCAACAAACAATAATGATTAATAAAGAAAATAATGAAAATACATCTTATGAAAGCAGCAAATCGGTTAACGATTTAATTGAGAATGATGCAATTTCTTTTAATCTTGATTTTACGAAGGATAAATTTAAAACTGAGCAAGCTAATAAAGCGTGGGTAGATTGGCTTGAATACAGATACCAAGAAGGCGAACCTGTCAACCGTAAAAGGCAGCCTTACGTAAAAAAAGAACTTGCTAAACTCGCTACAATAAATGGGCAACTAAATGAAACAGTTTTAATTGAGATAGTAAAAAAGTGCATTGCTATGGGATGGAAAAACTTGCAATTAACCGATGAAATGGAAGCTAAATTAAAGAAATGGCAAGCAGCGTAAAAATAATCGATAGTTGGCAACAGGTAGGCATAGTGCCACGTTCTAACAACTTTAGAAGCACCTGCCCTAATTGCTCAGAAAGCCGAAAAAACAAAAAACAAAAGTGTTTATCTATACACGGCAACGTAGGACATTGCCATAATTGCAAAACAAGCTACATTATAAGCGATTCAGACCGTTCAAAAGACTATGCAAAGGTAAGTATAGACAACAGCCGATTTGGAGACCGTACAGCGCAATATTTAGAAGGTCGTGGAATATCAAGAGACACAGCAGTTTTATACGGTTGCTATGAAACCGACAAAGGGTGGTTAGGCTTTCCACAATACTACTTAGGCAAGATTGTAAACGTAAAGGCGCGAAACATTGAAAAGAAAGACTTTAGGCTTATTCCAAATGCAATGCTATCTTTTTTCGGCTTTAATCTTATTGATGGCAGCGAAACAGATATTTATATTACAGAAGGTGAAATAGATGCACTTACGATAAAAGAAGCAACAGGGCAAGCAGCTTTAAGCATACCAAATGGAGCAAAAAACATAGGATTTCTTGATGATGTTTGGGATATGATTAAACACGCTGAGAACTTTCATATTTTCGGTGATGCTGATGCCGATGGTGTAGAGTTTAGAGATGAAATTAGCAAGCGGTTAGGGCGTGATAAATGCTACTATTACGAATACCCTGAAGATTGCAAAGATGTAAACGATGTACTTTTAAAGCATGGCAAAGAAAAAGTACAAGAGATATTAAGCACACCTTCACAATATCCAATAAGGGGCATCTTAGACACAAGCCATTTAATTGAAGATGTTTACAAGCAATTCTTAAACGGCTACCCTGAAACATACAAAACAGGGCATGAAAATTTTGATAAACATTTTAGCACGGCAAAAGGGCAAGTTACAACGGTTACAGGAGTGCCCGGTCATGGAAAGTCTGAATTTATAGATGAAATTGTTTACAGGCTCTTTTGTAAATACAATTTAACAACGTTTTACATAAGTTCAGAAAAACCACCTAAAGACCATTACAGGCAAGTAATTGAAAAGGTAGCTAAAAAGAAAATGCACACTTTTAAAGGTGAGCAATTAATGAATGAAAACGAGTTTCAAGATTCCTACAAAAAAACAAATGGATACTTTTTCTTTTATGACCCTGTACAAATGGAAGCTAAGATTGATGATATTATTGAAGCAGCTAAACAAATACAAAGGCGATACGGATTAGATGTAGTTGTTATTGACCCTTGGAATTGTTTGGAAGATGTAAGACCTTCAAATGTTAGCGAAACCGAATGGGTTAGCCAAGTTTACGCTAAATTAACAAAGTTTGCCAAGCTTAGAGATTTGCACATTTTTTTAATTGCCCACCCTAAAAAGATGCAGACAAAAGAAGGTCAGCCCGATGTGCCCACGTTGTACGATATAAGCGGTTCAGCGCATTTTTACAATAAGACAGATAATGGAATTACTGTTTATAGAAATGCAGGCGATGGAGTGGAAATATTCATACAAAAAATACGCTTTCAAGAATACGTAGGTAAGCCAAGTTTTAAGCCTTGTGTTTTTGTTTATGAACGCAATACAAGAGTTTATAAGGAGAACGAAGTGTTAACAAATACAGACTTTGAATTTTGAAATGCCCCGCGATAATATGGGTATTTGACACTAAAACAGGCGAGTATGTTTGTTGGATATGTAAAGCACGGTTTAAAAATATGAAGGCAAGTGGCTCACCATTTGAAAAAGATTTAAAGAAATACTGCAATTCATCGAAGGTTTAAGGTAGTTTATCGAAATAAGATAAAACTGTATAACAATCGTTTTACTTTTACATCATCAAACAAAAACACAATAAAATGAAATCTGTAATAGTGAAATTAGTAAGATGCAACAAAGAGTTTTCAGAAGAAAATGGGTTGATGAATTTGTGTCATACTTTAGATTCAATTAAACATCCTTATCAGGTATTCAAAAATGGCGAAAGATTAAGCTACAATTGCTATCCTTCTACTAATAAAGATGGTGAAGTAGTTGTTGAATTTTCAGGTGAATCATTTGTTTTTGAAGACGAGAAATTAATTTGTTAATCTATGAATTGGAACAATAGATTTAAAGCAATGAAGTCAAGGTTAGGATTGACTAACTCCAACATTGCTAATATAACAGGTAATAGTGCTGATTCTGTTAAATCGGTTACTCAACCAAATAAAGAAATACTGCAATTCATCGAAGGTTTAAGGTAGTTTATCGAAATAAGATAAAGCTGTATAACAATTAACAAAAACATTGAATTTAAAAAATTAAAATGAAGATACTTAATTTATACGCTGGAATAGGTGGAAACCGTAAATTGTGGGGCGATAAACACGAAATAACAGCAGTTGAATTTGATGAGAAAATAGCAGAAAAATATCAAGAGCTTTATCCTAACGACAAAGTAATAGTAGCGGATGCTCACGAGTACCTTTTAAAACATTATACAGAGTTTGAAGATGGGTTTGTGTGGTCGTCTCCGCCCTGCCAAACCCACAGCAAAGCAAACTATTTTATTAACTATATTACGGAAAGCAGATACCCTAAAATGGAATTATGGCAAGAGATAATATTTTTAAAAACATTTTGCAAGGGTAAATTTTGCGTTGAAAATGTAAAAGCATATTATGAGCATTTTATACATCCAACAGCAGTAATAGGTAGGCATTATTTGTGGGCAAATTTTAAAATTCCACCAATAGAACAGCCAAAAGGTGAAGTTGGCACAATGATGAAGCAATACGCAGGAACGCATAAACACGCACATAGTAAACCATTAACGGAAAGGAATATGGTAAACGCTAATTTAGGATTACATATATTAGAAAGAGCTCAAGGTATAATTAAATCAAATGTAATTAAACAAGGTAGTTTATTTTAATTGCCCATAACAGATAATATCCAATGATTGCCCTTTTTAGTAACTTTGAACTATGATTAATGCAGTATTAACCCGAATAGACAAGGCTGAAACGCAAACTTTAGGGAAGCTTGATATTTTTGATGGTGATGAGTTAATTTATAGCTGTAAAACTTTAGAATTAGAAGTAGATAAAAACCAAGTGCGCGATGATGCTATACCTAATGGCGAATATCAAGTAGTGCCACGATGGAGCGAAAAGTACAAAAACCATTTTCATATCACCAACGTACCTAATCGAAGCTACATCTTAATTCATGCTGCAAACTATTCAAGGCAACTATTAGGTTGCATTGCTGTTGGTCGTGAGCATATTGATATTGATGGTGATGGGTTAAAAGATGTTACTTCGAGTAAGGCAACTATGCAAGACCTTAACGAGCTAATCAAAGTGCCATTTAAATTGGTGATTATATGAGTAAAGTAGCGGAATTTATAGGTAAAATAGCAAGCTCAGGGGCTACAAATGTGCTTGATAGTGTTGCAAATAATATTGACCAATTCGTTGAAACGAAAGACGAAAAGCGCGAAGCCTTACAAGCCCTTGCAGTTGCTCAGATAGAACTTAATAAACAAGAAGCAAAGCATAGAAATGTATTTGTTTCGGGGTGGAGACCATTTGTAGGTTGGATATGTGCAATAGCCTTAGCGTATAACTTCATTGTGCGCGATTTAATGGCGTGGATAATACTCAACACAGGCGAAGCTATTACATTACCGCCTGCGTTAGCTATGGAGCATTTAATGACAATTCTTTTAGGTATGTTAGGCTTAGGTGGTTTAAGAACTTATGAAAAGCAAAAGAAGCTCACAAAATAGCATTAGCATAGAGTGGAAAAGCCCTTACTACTACATCTTTGAAAAAATAGACAACTACAAAAAGCCTAAAGAGTTGTGGAAATCAAAAAACCTTAATGAGATTAACTATAAATTTAAGCAGTTCATCCAAACAAAGGTTTAGTTCATCGAAATAAGTGTTGTACTTTGGTAAGTGGTTATATATTTACACCATCAAACAAACAAAGATGAACACTTTTAACATGGAAAATTTAACTTTTGAGCTTACATGGATAAGCAACGGTCACAACTACTCTCAAGACTTTGAAACTTTTGAAATGGCTTATAATGAGTATAAAAAAATGGTGCAACTAAATGTAAGCCTTAAAGTTTATACAGAAAAGCATAAAAATTGGGATTATCAAGTATGCAGCGGCAATAAAGAAGATTATGTGATGTATGTGGCTAAAGATGCTAAGAATTGCAAATCAGGCGCATGGGGTACTGTTGGCAGATTTGTAAGTATGCTAAACGGTAGAAATTATCTTTAAGTAATTAATTAACCCTTTAAATAACCTTTTAAACCTTTAATCTCGCAAGCGCAACACCTTTTAGAAGAAGTCCGAAAGGTGGTTTTTAAAACCTATGACTAAACAAGAAGCTATAACCTTTTGCAGAGCGAATACAATGCGACAAACAAGCGTGTTAGGATATGCTCAGATAAATTGCCCTTTGGCTTATGCTGAATACTTTAAAAGGCGTAACCCTTTTAAATCATTGCACGAATACTTTAATATGATTTGGAGTTATGAAACTAAATACTACTACGATTTAAAACAGTGTTTTTTTTATAGGGAAGAACAACTTATAAGAGAAAACAAGAAGTTAGCGCAAAAATATGATAATGTCAAGTGATTAGTACGTTTTCATCATATGTTTTGTTTGTGCCCTGTATGTCGATGATGTGCAGGGCTTTTTTTTTATTTTGTTACCTTTGAATTAATTAATTAATCTATATTAATTCTAAATAGTGCCCGACGGTCGAAGAAATAACGGTGGACATTCCACAAAAGGTAAAGCAGGGCGAAAGCCTAAAACCGACGAAGAAAAGAAACTTGAGTTAATAAGCGCGTCTATACCGACAAGCGAAATAATAGAACTATGTGCTAAACAAGCAAGAAAGGGCAACATGAAAGCTATTGAGTTATTGCTTTATTATGTAATAGGCAAACCAAAAGAGCAAAAAAGCCTTGACGTTAATTTCTTAGACGTTAAACCTATTGAGTGGGTAGATGAAGCTTAATAAAAAGTTTCAGCCGCTTTGGCGTAATGATACGCGTTACTTTATTGTAACCGGTGGTAGGGGTTCGGGCAAGTCTTATGCAGTAGGTACTTTTATTGAGAACCTATTATTTCAGCAAGGTCACAAAGTGTTATTTACACGTTATACATTAACGGCAGCAAGTAAATCTATTATACCTGAGTTTGTAGAGAAAATAGATGTGCAAGGGCATAATAATGTTTTTGATGTTACTAATAACTCTATAAAAAATATTGCAAGCGGTTCTGAGATTATATTTAGTGGAATCAAAACAAGTAGCGGAAATCAGACAGCTAACCTTAAATCTTTGCAAGGGGTTACCACTTGGGTATTAGATGAAGCTGAAGAGTTAGACAGCCCCGAAGTATTTGATAAGATTGATTTAAGCGTTAGAGAAAAAAACATACAAAATAGGGTTATTCTAATACTTAACCCTGCGCTTCGTGAACATTGGATTTACAAGCGGTTCTTTTTAGATGCTAATGTAGATGAAAACTTCAACGGTGTTAAAGGCGATGTAACCTATATCCATTCAACATATTTAGATAACAAAACTAACCTACACGAAAGCTTTATTAAACGTGCTGAACAAATGAAGGCGCACGATTATCAACTCTATGTTCATGTAATGTTAGGGAGTTGGTTAGACACGCTTACAGGTCGGTTATACAGTAACCTGCAAGAGTATCAAGACTTACCACAAGGCGAAGCGGTTATGTATTGCGATACAGCCGACACAGGCGAAGATTATCTTTGTGCAATAACAGCGGTTAAAACTAATACAAGCCTTTATATTACTGATGTGGTTTACACTAAAGAGCCACAAGAAATAACAGAAAGTTTAGTAGCTCAATTAATAATAAACAACAAAGTAAACAGGGCTATTATAGAAAGTAATAACGGTGGGCGTGGCTTTGCGCGTAGTGTGCAGCGTGTTTTAACCGATGTTAATTGGCGTAAAACTAATATAACCACTTATCACCAAAGCGCAAATAAGAATACTCGTATAGTAACCAACTCTTCAAACGTGTCGTTAAATTGTTATTTTTGTAAAGATTTGAACAATGAATTTATGTTAGCTTTACGCACGTACACTCGTGAAGGCAAAAATAAACATGATGATGCACCCGATGCACTAACAGGATTAGTAGAGCATTTTTTAGATAATAATGACTTTTTTATAATATGAATTGGCTACAAAAACAAGCTCTAAATTTATTAGGGTTAAACATCAAAAATGACGTTGCTTTAGATAAGCAGTTTTATGATACCCTTTACCAATGGAGAGCTAAAAATAGCCCTGTGCCATTACCTGATAGCTATGAGAGTTATGTAAAAAATGGCTATAATAAAAACATCTTTGTGTATTCTTGCGTAAAATATATTAGTTCTAAGGCTGCTAATATTCCGTGGAAGTTGTGCAGATATGATAAAGATGGCAATGAAGAAAAGGTAACTGATAGCCCTTTATTAGAATTGTTAGAACAGCCTAACAATTTACAGGATTGGACAGACTTCGTAGAGCAAAGCATTGGCTATTATTTAATAACAGGTAACACTTACAATTACAAAGTAACTTTAGAGAATGGATTAAACAAAGGGCTAACTAAGGAGCTTTATGTGCTACCTTCTCAATACATAGAGATTCAAAGCGGAAGCGGTGCAACTGAGCCAATAAAAAGCTATGACTTAACCCTTAGCCCTGCAACGGTTGTGGCTAAGTATAGCCCCGATGAAATAATACACGTAAAGCAACCTAATTATGAGTGGGTTAATGGTGAAACTTTATACGGACAAAGCCCACTTAAAGCGGGTTTAATGGCACTTAATGCGAGTAATGCAAACCTAAACGCTATTACAAACCAAAATCAAAACATGGGCGCATTAGGGATATTAAGCCCTGAGAACATGGGCAACCTAACAGAGCAACAAGCGCGAACCCTTGAAAATAAGATTAGGCAAAAAGTAATGGGTTCTAATAACGCAGGTAAAATAGCCTACTCTAACATGGCGTTAAAATGGCAGCAATTAGGCTTAGATGCTCGAAGTATGCAGCTAATAGAGCAACACGATTTAAGCCGTAATGATATTTGTATGTTGTACAACTTACCGAGCCAACTATTTAACGATGACAAAAGCAGCACTTATAACAACGTAAACGAAGCTAAAAAGAGTGCTTATACAGACGCGATACTACCTGCACTTAATAAGTACATAGCCGAGATAAACAGGCGAGTAGTTCAACCTTATGACAATACCCTATACTTTAAAGCTGACACATCAAACATTCAAGTATTGCAAGTAGATAGGGCAAAGCAAGTTGAATGGCTTAGTAAGGCTTATTGGTTGTCTAATCAAGAAAAGCAGGCAATAATGGAAGTAGATGTAGACGAAACATTTCCAAAGTACACTATACCGAGTAACCTATTGCCTTTTGATGATGGGTTTGATAGTGAAGATATTAATAAGCGTTATCCTGATTATTAAGCAATTCATCGAAGCGTTGGCGTAGTTCGTCTAAAATAGTTTAGTAGTTTGGTTTGGTGTAATACATTTGAATCATCAAACAAACAAAAAAACAAAAAGATGAAAAAAGTTTACATTTACACATTCGCAGGAAATTTTGGACATACACTAATGAAAATTGTACAATACAAAGAAGATGGTACATTAGATTGGGGCAAAGCAGAAACTAAAGGTACAAGCGGGTATAAAAAAACAATTAAACAGTATGAAGATTGGGGCTACGAAGTTGAATTTAAGGATAGAAAAGAAACTAAGAAAGTAAATTTAGGCTTAATGAGTTATTCATCAAAAATGGATAGTTTAAGATAATAAACTTTTTTCTTCATAGCTACCTAAGCCCCTACTATAACAGGTGGGGCTTTTTTAATTAACTTTGCATCATGCCCAACCTAAAAACAAAGCAAGAGTTAAGCGGTAGAGAGTTTGACGATAAACGCCAAAGAGATGAGCGCACATGGGTAAGGTCAATAAAAAGCCTATTCGCACAACAAAAGCGAAGCCTATTAAATGCCGTTAAAGAAAGCTCTTCACCTATAAGCATACTTGACGAGATACCAAAGTACATCAATACAAGCGATACACGAAAGCTATACAAAGAACTTTATACTAAGCAAGGGCAGAAATATTACAACGGCACTATAAGAGCGTTACAAAAAAATAGCCCTTATAGATTCAATCTAAAAGAAATAGTAAACGAAGATGATTTGTATTGGTTGCAAATGTCTGAATTTGTAGATAACGAAGTTGCAAGCCGAATAATAAGCGTAACAGATACAAGCCAAGAAGTAGCAAGAAAAGCGATTAATGAAGCTGTTACAACAGGGGTAAACGAAGGGCAAAGCATACCACAAATAAAGGCAGCTATAAACGCAAGTGTTAACCAAGAATGGCGAATAATGACAGCCTTTAGACCTGAACTAATAGCACGTACAGAAAGCCTTACAATGGCTAACTATGCAAGCTTTATAGGGGCTGAAAGTTTAGGCGAAGAGTTGGATAAGGTTTGGTTATCTTTTATTGATGGTAGAACAAGAACAGCGCACAGGAACGAGCCTGAAGGCGTAGGCGGTCAAGTAGCACCTATGCAAGGGGCTTTTATCGTAGATGGTGAGCAAATGAGATACCCGGGCGATACTTGGGGGAGTGCAAAGAATGTTTGCAACTGCAGATGCACCCTTATCTATCAAACAAAGGACGAAAGGAACTATTAATCGAAGCAATTAAGCAGTTCATCGAAATCATTGCTAAGGTGTGGAATGTTGTTTTACTTTTGATTTATCAAACAAACAAAAAGATGAAAAAAGCACAACTTAACGACATCGCAGAAACAGCAAAGTTTTACATGAATGAAATAACTTACCTTACTTCAACGCATGAAAATGAAAAAATGCAAGGAAGAAAATTTACTTCTAAACTATGCATTTTGGCTGAAACACTTGAGATACACGATTATAGACAGTCTTTTATTGATTTGTGTTGGAGTGCTGTTACTTGTGGGCTAACTAAATTTAAGTAGAATTACCAATATGAGTAAAACATTCGCATTAATAGGGGCAGGTGGTTACATCGCCCCTAAACACATTGAAGCTATTAAGGCTAACGGCTGCGAGTTAATAGAGATAGTAGATGTAAACGATTCAGTAGGGATAATAGACCGATATTTTCCTAACTGTAAATACTCTACTAAGCTAACAACTAAGCCCGACTACGTAAGTATTTGCACTCCTAACTTTCTACACTACGACCACATAAAAGAAGCTATTTCTAAAGGTTGTAATGTTATATGTGAGAAGCCTGTGGTTTTGCGCTCGCACCAAATAGACCAACTAAAAGCCTTAGCCGACTTAAAAGGGGTTAGCATTAATTGTATTTTGCAGCTTAGGCTTCACCCGATGATAGAAGAAATTAAAAAGGCTATGGATAACCAAAGTAACATAGTTGATTTAACATATTTAACTCCGCGTGGTGATTGGTACGCTAAAAGTTGGAAGGGTGATGTAAATAAAAGCGGGGGCTTATTGTTTAACATTGGTATTCATCTATTCGACCTGCTTATTGATTTATTTGGAGATGTGTTAGAATACAAAAATTATAAAAAAAAGGATATAAAACAAGGTAAACTATTAATGCAAGATGCAGTAGTATTCTATCAATTAAGCACATCATTTACATACACGAAAGAGCCACTTAGAGAGCTTATAATTAACGGCAATAACTTCGACCTTGCTAAAGGCTTTACAGACTTACACAACCTAAGCTATGAGCGAATATTAGAAGGCAAGGGCTTTGATATTACAGAAGCAAAAAAGAGTATTGAACTAATAGAAAGCATAAATAAATGAGCAAAGAAATCTATCCGCTAAAACAGCTACCTTTTTTTTACATTACAACAAATGAGCTATTTGACAGGTTGGATGCCATATGTGTAAAGCATAACATTAAATCGGATATACTTAAAGTCTACGCTGAGAATAATGAATGCTTTGGCTTTGTTGTGCAAGATAAAACGTATTGTGCAAACTATAAATTAACAGAATTAGTTAATATTGCTCTTCCATAGTATTTCCATTTTACTTTGTTTGTTTTGATGTAGCCCTGTTTAACGACAGGGCTTTTTAATTCATCGAAGATTTGGTTTAGTTTATCGAAATGATTGAGTTTGTAGTGGTAAGGCGTTTTATATTTGAATCATCAAAAACAAACAAAGATGAACACTTTTAACAACGCACTTAACACAATCGCAAGCCAAGGCTTTAACGCTAATCAAACTTTAAACATTGCTAAAAGAATAAATAAACATATTGCTTACTGCATGGATAACAATCAAGACTATGACGAAACAATATTTTTTATTGAGCAAGACTTTACTTTTGATAAGCTTACTTTAGAAAGCATTGTTTGTGATTTAATTATTGCAGAACCTA
>Ga0208767_1000725_pt1 | contig 27249 bp, 35 predicted proteins | sample VirMetDEL_Mar_21_FD_184514 | JGI IMG/M metagenome (GOLD analysis project Ga0208767, IMG submission 184514) | Aqueous microbial communities from the Delaware River and Bay under freshwater to marine salinity gradient to study organic matter... | ecosystem: Environmental > Aquatic > Marine >... | reverse complement strand
TGGAAAAAAAGCTTTATGGTGAATCAACGGTGTGGATCCCCCACTTCGACGAGCCTGTAAGAGAGATCACAAAAGAGGAGGCGGAAGAGTTATTAAAAGAGAAGGGGATTGATAATATTAAGATTAAGTAATATGAAAACATATCATAAGATTAAAACACTTTGGAAACGCGAATCGGAACGCCCATGTAATATGATTATCGGTGAATATGCTGAGCCTGAGTTTGAACTACTTAAAGACGTTGAATGGGTTGCGACAGAAAAGGTTGATGGTACAAATATCCGTGTAATGTGGGATGGTCAAAATGTGATTTTTAACGGTAAAACTGATAATGCACAAATCCCAGGACATTTAAATAAGGTGTTGATTGATTTGTTTATGGGTGAAGCTAATGAGCAATTATTTGAACAAACCTTTGACTCTCGAAGTGTATGTTTATATGGTGAGGGTTATGGTGAGAAGATTCAGAAGGTTGGAGGGTTATATGGTAATACAGGTTTTGTACTTTTTGATGTTAAAATTGGTGATTGGTGGCTTAAACGTAAAGATGTTGAAGATGTAGCACGAAAACTTGGTATTGATGTTGTGCCTATTATAAAAACAGGTACATTGCAAGAGTTATCTGATTTTGTAGCAAAAGGTTTTAGTTCACAATGGGGTGATTTTTTAGCTGAGGGTGTCATTGCGAAACCTTCAACAGAGTTACTTACTCGTGATGGTAAACGGATTATTACAAAGATTAAGCATAAAGATTTTATTAAATTATTAAAATAGTAAATCAGGAGGGGTCTTCAAATGAGCATAGGTTGTGGCGATATGTTCATTTGAGGAGGTGAAGTATGACGAAAAAACAAAAAGTGTTGATCTCGTTGTTCATTAAATCTAAAAGAGGAGGAAAACTTGATACAGAATCAACAACAGTCCGAACACCGACAAGACCAAAAGTACGAGTTGCAAGAAAACGAGTTCTTTGACGAGGTAACTGACCTTGTCTGGTTCGCACCAAGAATCATTACATGGGGGATTAGTCTACTATGTGTGATAATAATTGTTCTGGCAACGTTATTGTAGAATGTGAGCATGACTATCTGTATTTCGAATCTTGTGAGTATGAAGATGAGATGATGACATTTGTTTGGCTTGAGTGTTGGTGGGAATGTGTGAAGTGTGGTCATAGGTTGCCACATATTGACGATGTAAAGGAGGTTCGCTATGAGGAAACAGTTTAATGGCTGTATTCACAATTGGAGGAAAATCAGTTATGAAGAAGAAAAGCGATTACCGTTTATTGTTGCAGAGGGTTGTAAGAGAGTCGAGCGATGTATCCATTGTGGGGCATATCGACCAGTTGCACAAACACGATTGGCGAAAGCCGACAAGTGAGTATGACGCTACTTGTAAGCATGAGTGGCGTATGCTCTCTAGGGAAGACCGTGAACAGTATGGTTCTGCGATTGCGAAATGTTTAGAGAAGTGGGAAGAATGCAAATTCTGCAACAAGGTGAGGTACGTTGGTAATCGAAATATGGTTGATCCGCCTGATTATACACTACCTACATTAACACCATTATCTGAGTTGGACTTGGACGAGGTGTTGGGTGAAGGAAGGAGGTGATCCTGTATCTCCGTTACGAGCTTTTCGGTTAATAAAGCTCATCTTATTAAAATAATTAATAATATATGACAGAAGAAAATCAAAAAATGTGGATTGAGGGGCGTAAGTCAGCTTACAGGGATATTTATCGTCAATGTTTGCGAGAAATTAGTTGTAAGGATCTTGATTCTATGGTCTTAGAAAGAGGTGAAGTGATTGGGATGTTACGTACTTGGTGTGCTGAATATGGCGATAATGACTGGGATGATGACTTATGCTTGGTAGACATTATTGAAAAACACTTATTGAACTACTTAATTAAATAATAATTAATTATATATGTTAGATAAAATGTTTAAAGTATTTGGTAGTATAATAATGATATTGGGTGCCATTGCTATTATTTGTATGTTAGTTGCTTTTATAAAAATGACCTTAGAGTTAATTTATTAGTTATATATGGAAATTACATTAAAAGCCTTTGAAGATTTATCTATGTACGATAAAGATGATGTCGATTCTATTTCTTGGCAACTACAAGTTAATGGTGCTGATGTAGGAGATTTAAATAGTTATGAAGATATACACAGTGTAATTGGGTTGTTATTGCAAATTGAAGAACGATTGGCTGATTAACCTTTTTCGAGATTGTGGGTAATCAATCTCATCTGTTACGAGCATATGAGTGGCGGAATGTTTTGGAGACGCAATTATGGACGCATAACGCATTGCAGTGAAGGCAATGGTAGCCTTTAATCCGTACACGGAAAGTTGCTGGTTCGAATCCAGTCTGCAATAACATGTAAGGGTTCAAGTCCCTTACCTCATATGTTCATAATAGATTAATAAAAAGAAAATATGGGGATAAGAACAGAATTAGAAAATAGTAGAAGCAATATTAAGATTGAAAAAGAGTTAGAAAAACGGAACAAGGAATTTACAAAAACAATTGGTGAGTTAATGTGGTTGATAAATAATCAAATTACAGGTGACTTACCTGAATATTTGTTCCAAGAAACAGATGGGTTGGATCATGCAATTCAAAAACTGCGAGATGTGATTGGTGAATATCATAAGTTATCTGGTTTAGTATATAGGTTAACACGTAATAACTTTGATCTTAAAGATTAATAAAATAAATATATGGAATGGCAACATGTGGCATTATATGCAATAACGTTAATATTTATTTATAAAGTGAAAAAGTAAAAGGAGGGGTTGTGTAAAAAGTGTTTTGACCGAGAAAAGAAAAAAAGGTATAATTAAGATATAGTTTATTTAACCCTGTTTAGGCAGGAGAAAAAACTTGGATTACTCGTATGATAATTCAGGTGGTTAGAGATAAAAATATGTACTCTCTCTTATTTATTACGGAATAAGAGAAGGTAAACCCCTAAATGGGGTTAAGTAAATTATATATGGCAACATCAGCGACAAGTAAAAATTTAACAAAGACTGGGGTTGATAAAATTACAAACTATAAAAAGATTTGTAAAAAATATTCAAAAAAGAAAAAGTATGCAAAGTGAGTATCAATGTAGATATTGTTATAAAATTTTTAAAGCATATAAAGGGCAAAATGATAAACGATGCCCTAATTGTAATAAACGAATGGGTAGGTTTACTGCTTATAGAGTAGACCAGTTACCAGAACAGAATAGAGATATACCAGTAATACCACCAGACAAGGTAACAAACATTCCTAAACATTAAATTTATGCAAACAGTTTATCGTAGTGTAAAAGATTTAATACCATATAATAAAAATGCAAAGAAGCATCCTAAGAAACAAATAGAGCAAGTTGCTAATAGTATTAAAGAGTTTGGCTTTAACCAGCCAATAGTAGTTGATAAAAATAATGTTTTAATTGTTGGGCATGGACGTTTAGAAGCTGCTAAGTTATTGGGTTTTCAAGAAGTACCTATTTTGCAAGTTGATCTTACAGAAGAACAGGCAAAGGCATATCGTTTAGCTGATAATAAATTAAATGAAAGCGATTGGGATATGCAGTTAGTTGTTGAAGAGCTTAAAGAATTAGATATTTCAGGTTTTGATATAGAATTAACTGGTTTTGATACGGACTTAATTATCGAGCCTGATGAAAAGGATGATATTGTTCCTGATGTACCAGAAGAGCCGAAAGCTAAGTTGGGGGATATATACCAATTAGGAGACCATAGGTTGATGTGTGGTGATAGTACGAAGTTAGAAGATGTTGAGAAGTTGATGAATGGTCAAAAGGCTAGCATGGTTTTTACTGATCCACCGTACTTAATGTCATTTGAGGGTGGCATAAACGAAAAGGGTGAAAAAAGTATGTCAGCCAGAACACATGGAATTATCCAAAATGATGCTCTAAACAGGGAAGAGGGTGATGAGTTTTTGCTAGGTTTTTGCATCAATATCAGATTATTTTGTCGTGGAGCTTGGTATATAACATTTTACCGCCTTGGTATGGATAGACTCTTTAATGCATTGGAGCGTGCAAACTTAAAATATAGAAATGTTGTTATTTGGAAAAAGAATAATCATAACTTATCTAATAGTGATTATAAGAGCCTATATGAGCCTATGATCATTGGTTGGTCTGATGAGTATGTACCAGTATTTTATGGCTGGAATGATATTCACAACTGGAATGGTAAAAAAAACGAAAAGGATTTTTGGGAGGTTAATATCCCAAGTATATGGGAGGTTGATAAAACAAAGAAAAATGACTTGCATCCTACAATGAAGCCAGTTGAGTTGGTCAGTCGAGCAATACTTAATTCAAGCAAACGAGGGCAAATAGTAATGGACATATTCTTGGGCGGTGGTAGCACATTAATAGCATGTGAAAAGATAGGACGTATTTGTTACGGTATGGAATTAGACCCCAAGTATGTAGATGTTATAATAAAGAGGTGGGAAGAGTACACTGGCAAAAAGGCTGTTCTTTTAAACTAAGGAGGAAACAATGAAGTGTATACATGACTATTTCTTAATAGACGCTAAGAATTGTGTGTTTGAATGCACAAAGTGTAAAAAGAAAAAGTATATACGAAAACTAAAAAAGAAGGATAAAAAGTAGGAGGGTAATTTTTATATAAACAAACAATTTACAGGGCGGTAATAGACATCAACAGGCAAAATATATGGCTAATCATAAAAGGCGAAAACAAAAATATTCCAAGGAGGATAAGGATAAAATTATACGAGGTTTAGAAAGTTATTTTAAGCTTGGGTATAGTCGGAATAAGGCATGTATCCTTGCTAATTTCCCACCTACAACGTTACAGTCTTGGATAGATGAGGATGAGACCTTACGTATACAAATAGAGGCTTGGCAGGGTATGGTTTCGGCTAAGGCTAGGCAGAATATTGCTACAAAAGTACAACAAGGGTTCACACCAGAAAGTCAGTGGTGGTTAGAGCGTCGAGAAAAAGCGGATTGGAGTACGCGTGTTGAGAATATTAATACTCACACTTTAGTGGGTGAAGAAGATAGGGGGTCAGCACTAAAAGCAATTAATGACTTTTTAAATGACGATACAACAGATTCTAAAAAGTAATAATGAATCACTAAAAAAAGCTTTGTTTTTATTCGATAGTAGTATTGAAGATAACAAGGTTCTTTTTAAATTTAATTTATGGTCTCGTTATTTCTTCCCACAGTATTTTACAAGTAAGGACGCACCTTTTCACAAAGAGATAGATCAACATAATTTAAACTGTTATAGAAAAGGATATAGTTTTGTAAATATTGCATATCGTGGGGCTGCAAAAACCGCTCGGACAAAACTATTTTTTGCGTTTGTAATTGCAAATGATGAAGAACATAAAAGGAAGTATATTAAAGTATTGGCAGAGGATGCGACAAATAGTAAGCAGGTTGTTACTGATGTTTACAATATGTTGATAACTGCTAAGAGTATGTATCCTGAAGTATTTGAAAAGACGGAAGTAAAACGTGAGGAGACGATGGGTTCATTTACTACAAGCACAGGAGTTAAGGTTTTGGCAAGTACAGTAGGTACAGGACAACGTGGTGCAATCCAGGAGGAAACAAGACCAGATTTAATTTGGTTTGATGACTTTGAGGATAGAAAAACATTACGTTCTATGGTAAGAACAAAGGCGATTTGGGATAATATGGAAGAGGCAAGAACAAGTTTGGCAAAAGATGGTAGTTGTATATATACATGTAACTATTTATCAGAGGCAGGGAATGTTCATAAGCTTGTTATTAAGTATGAGTATATGGATAACGCAAGGGTTTCAATAATCCCTATCATAAAAGACGGTGTAATATCATGGTCTAGGTATACACAAGCTGATATAGATAAAATGAGAGAAGAAGATGATGATTTTGAAGGTGAGCGTCTTTGTAAGCCAAGTGCAAAAAAAGATATTTATTTTGACCGTGAAAAAGTTGAACGACAAAAAGCCTTAGAGCCAATCAAGGAATTGAATAATTTAAAAATATATCGTGAGTACAATCCATCACATACATATGCAAGTGGACATGATGTAAGTTATGGTGTTGGACTTGATGCTAGTACTTCTGTTATAATAGACTTTAGTACATACCCTTGTGAGGTTGTTGCTACTTACAATTGTAATACGATAATACCAGACTTGTTTGGACATGAAATACAAAGGCAGTCTGAAATGTTTGGAAATTGTTTAGTTGCTCCAGAAAACAATGACCCTGGTAAATCTGTTGTTACGGTGTTACGTCAATTAGATGTGCGATTGTATGAATTTAAAAAAGCGGTAGATAAGATTGATTTTGTAAAACCAGCGGTTTATGGGTGGACAACAAACAGTGCGACAAAGCCAAGGATGCTAAGTGCATTGCGTAAGGCAGTAGAGGATGGACATTTATTGTTGAATGATAAGGATTTGATAAATGAAATTAGGGGGTATACTAGAAACGATATAATGGATAGACAGCCAGATCCGAGATTAGCAACAAGGCATTATGATTTATTGATTGCATGTGCAATAGCATGGCAAATGAAAGATGAGAATTTATATAGCGAAAATGATGATTTAATAGAGGATAGCCAGATACTAGATGATATTGGTGGGTTGGTATCGTATTAGATTGGGGAGTTTGTATCAGTTTATTTATGCGAGGTTTTTCCCCCCCCAATCTAGCCTTGTGTAGGTAGGCTGATATAAGCCATAAAAATATGCGATATTTAAAAAAAGGACAAATTGTAAGTAAGTACAAACCAAATAAAAAGGTTAAGGAGGTTTTGAATGATTTTAATGCTAAGTTTGAGGATGCTAGAACTCAAAAAGAATCACCTTATCGTTTTTTACAAGATCGACAACATGAAGAGTTTATACAAGACTGTAAAGATTTATTTACAGGATATGTTACTAAACGAGATCAGAGTTGGAAGGCTCGTGTTTTTAAACCTTATACAAGAAACAAGGTTATTCAGGTTGTAGCTCAGTTAGTTTCTAGTATTATCAAACCTCAAATATTGGCACAAAACCCACAACAAGAAATTGATAAAAACCTATCACAAGATTTAGAGGATTTATTTGAATATTGTCGTCAATTAGATAATTACGACCGTAAGTTTGTATTGGCAGTTTTACAAGGTGTCGTTGAAGGTACAATCCATTTATTTGTTGGTTATGAAAACCGTCTAAGAATGGTTAAACGTGTAGATGATATTGATCGAGAGACTGGAGAGGTAAAGTTTACAGAAGAGGAAAGAAAAGATTTCGAAGGGCTTTATACAAAAATTATCCCAAACAATGAAATTTACCCTGGTGATGTTTATACAATGGAAATCCAAGATCAGCCTTATATCTTTAGGCGTCGATTAGTTCCATATGAAGCAGCGGAAAGTGAGTACATGAATTATAAGAATTGGAAGTATGTAAAGGCAGGTACAAATTTAGGTTATGATGAAACATATGACTTGTATATTGAAAAAACAGAAGATGATTTTGACCAAGATTTAGTTGAAATAGTTGAGTATTGGCATAAGCAAAATGATTTATATTTAGTGCGTATTGGTGGTGTTTTAATGACTGAAATAGATAATCCTATTCCTTATGAGCATAAACAATATCCAATCGCTAAGGGTGTATTCGAGCCATTTGATAATGAGTTTTATTGGGGTAACAGTTTACCTAATAAACTTTGGCATGATCAAACTATCTTGAATACATTACATAGATTAATGCTAGATGAACGTCTGTTAAATGTATTCTCTCCAATTTTCTCTAAGGATAAGAAAATAATGAAGAGAAATATTTATACACCTGGTATTCAGATACAGGGCGATGCTCGTGATATGACAACATTACGACAGGTGATGGGTACTTCTCAAAATGAAACATTGAATGCAATTCAAACAGTTGAAAGTTCAATGAATCAATCTAGTGTAAACCCAGTAACAGGTGGACAGCAACCATTGCGTAGTGGTACAGCGACAGAGTTATTGAATATCCAAGAGAATCAAATGAAGATTCTAGGGTTATTTGGTAATTTCATAACATTCTTAGTTGAGGATTATTCAAAGTTACAAGTTGCAAATATTTTAAGCTTTTATCCAGAGATTGAGGATATGGAAAAAATCACTCTGCTTAATAAAGGTTTATATGAAGGCGGTATTAGTGATAAAATAATTGAATTTACTGATTTACCAGAAATGACAGATGAAGAACAGCTAGAGTTAAGTTATCAGTTATTGTCTCGTGAAGAGCGTGAGAAAAAACAAATTCGCTTATTAGACAAAGATGCTTTTAGAAATATGAATTATTTTATTCGCATAGAAGCAGCTCCAGAGCCTAAGAAAACAAAGTACTTAGAGCAAGTAATGGCAAGAATTAAATTCGATCAGTATGCACAAAACCCATTAATAGATCAGGTTGAGAATACCAAGAATTTGATTAGAGCTAATAACGATGATGAAAGTAAATTGTTAAAAAAACAAGCTGAAGTACCACAGGTAGAAGCTCCAATTCCTCAGAATCCACAAGTTCAACAACAGATGGCACAAGCACAAAATCAAGAACCAAGTTTAACAGAGTTATTAGGATAATATGAAAAAGTATATTATAAGGTATTTAACTAAAAAACTTTTTGATCAGGTCTTGAAAGTTGATTATAGGGATGAAAAACTAGATGATGAATTATACAAAGCTAATTGTGCAAAGTTAAATGATGATAAGACTTTGAATCATATACTGGATACGTTGCAAAAAGAATGTATGTCAGAGCTTGGTAAGCCAAATCTTACCTATTTGCATAAAGAGCAACAGGCACATTATCGAGGTATTTTATATGCAATAGCACAGATTAGAGCTGAATTAGAACAGGGTGAGATATACCACTTAGCAAATGAAAAAATGTTAAATGAGTACTTTGACGAGAAATAACAAATTTTGTTATTATTATATTGAGAAACGACAATCTCATTAAATAGTCGTTAAAAAATAAAAGACAATTTATGTCAAAAGAAAACGAAAAGGAAGTTCAGAACATCGAAACAAAAGACGATGTAAAACAAGAAGAACAGAATCCTTATGAACTCGAAGCAAATAAGCTTAAAGAGAGCTTGGAGCGAGAGAAAGAAACTCGTCAATGGGAGCGTGAAAAACGCAAAGAGCTTCAAAAAGAGAATGAGAGGCTAAAAGAAAGTACTATTGATGAATCTAAGTTAGATGAATTATTAGAGAAACGTCTAAATGAAAAACTAAATCCTCTAGTACAAGAGATTAGTTCTAAACAATTAGATGTTGCACTAAGTTCATTGACAGATGACCCTTCAAAAAAAGAGTTAATCAAAGACGCTTATAAAAACAAAGTTCGTGCTAGTGGTGACTTAGAGGAGGATTTATTAATTGCTAGTGGGATTGTTGATTCAATGATTGCACGCAAGTATGGTGAAGACACTATGAAAAAATCCTTTGCAAAAAAACATTTGGCACAAACAGCAAATTCTAATCTGCGAGGATTCCGCAAGGAAAAAGTAGAGGACGAATTAAGCCCAGAGGGTAAGAAGTTTTTAGAAACCTTAAATGGGCAGTTAAAAAGGCGTAAGTTTTAACATAAAAGGGGAAAAAAGAATAATAGATTGGGAAACCAATCTTTTTTTATTAATTAAACCAAGAATATGGCAAATCAAACAATTCCATTTCTTCCATTACAGTCACGACCTAAATACCGATTGGTATATGTAAAAGCTGGTTCTACAGCTCCAGAAGCAGGTCAATGGTTAGTACAAAACACAGGGGCTGATGCTGAATATGCAGTATTACCTTCTAATGGTGCTTCAAATGCTCAAAAATGGGTTGGTGTAGTGGCACAAATTCTTGACGCTGTAACAGCTTCAGTTGATGGATTATATTTAGTCTATGATGCTGAACATTGTTCTTTCCGAGGACAAGCTACAACTTCAGGGAATTTAGCAAAATCTATTTTAAACACAAAGGTAACATTAGATGTAACTTCTAATGATCAAACAGTAGATGAAAACGATACTACAAATGGAGTTTTATTTGTAGAAAATTACGATGCAGATAAAGGTACAATTGATATTTCAGTTGATCCAGATAATATCGTGCGTGCAGCGTAAGACTTTTAATAAATTAAAAAATAAATTATGGCTCGTTCAAGTATTAGTCAAAATTTAGTAAAGACAGCGTTAGATGCGGTTGAATATGATGTTAATTTTAACATGGGTAATGTGCCAGATATGGCTTCAGTTGCATCTCCAGAAATCTTTGCTCAAGTTGATACTCCAAACTCAGCTTTCATTGAAGCTCCTTTTGGGGGTGGTGGTTACTTTAAATTAAGTGGTGAGCAAAGCTCAGGAAACTACACATCTCGAAAATCAGGTGCTGAAAAAACATATACAACAAAGGATTATGACCAATTTGAATTAATCCCAGATAACTTTGAAAGAGATTCATCTCAACATTTTGCAGTAGCAAACATTTTATCTGATATGCGAGATGCAGCAGTAGCATCAATGGAATTATATGGTTTCGAACCTTTCCGAGACGGTTTCTCAGGTGCAACTACTTATGATGGTGTTTCAATTTTCAACAATTCACACACATCTTTAGCTGGTGATACAATCGATAACTTAGCAACAGGTTCATTATCACGGTCTGTATTGGTTACTATGATCACACAGTTACAACAAATGAAAAGCCAAAAAGGAACTTTAGGTTTATATCGACCAAGCTGTTTATTAGTTCCTCCAGCATTATTTGATGAAGCAGTTACAATTACTGAATCTGAGTTAAAATCTGGTACAACTGATAACGATTCTAATGTGTATTACTCTAGCAAATACCGAATTATGGTTAAACAGTCACCATTCTTAGGTTCAGCAGTAAGTGCTTCTCAAGGAATCACAGCAGGTTCTGATACAGCTTTCTTCTTAATCTCAGATAATACACCGTTCCGACGTGTAATGTCAGGTGGGTTTAAGATGGATTATGTACCATCAAATGTTCGTGATGACTTCCAAGCTTTAGTTAAGGCTAAGTTCCGACAATTAACAGGTGCAACAAACCCAAGCGGAATTGTAGGTAACGCAGGATAATAAATAACCACTAAAAACATGGGAAAAACAAATGATTCTTTTGACGCTCTTGGTGGTTTTAAAGTTAATGGTACTACTGTAATCAACTCAAGTGGTAAGATCGTTGAATCAGCTGGTATTGAAATCACTGATGGTGATGAGTTCTTAGATAATAACGGTAACGCTGCTTTAACATGGGGTGTAGTTGCTTCTGCTGTGAATAGTTTATCTATTACAAATGCTGAAACAACAATTGCTCCTGTATTAGGTGTTTCTGGTACAGATACTAATATCGATTTACGATTATCACCAAAGGCTGCTGGTATTGCTCAGGTATACTCTGAAGAAGCTGGTGCAACTGGTGCAGTATTGGAATTATTCCAAGAATCTGCAAGTGTTGTGGCAGGTGATTCGCCAGGTATCTTGCGGTTATCAGGTGTGTCAGATGTTGATAATAAGGTTGTTTATGGTGATTTATCAGCAACAATTTTAGATGCTACTGATGCGTCTGAAAGTTCAGCAGTGTTGCTTCGAGCAATGAATGGTGGAACTTTGAGTTCTATTATTTCAGGTGAATTTATTGCTTCTGAGCCAATCATAAATGTTGGTGACGGTGCGAACGCTCCTACAATTGCTTCTTCTGGTGAATTTGATTTAGTATTAACAACAGGTCACGCTACGACAGGTTCAATTACTATTTCTGACGGTGCAGTTATCTTGGAAGGTGCAGAAATTCATTCTGGTATTACATCTTCTTCTGGTGCAGCTGCAGTTCCAATTACTGGACGTATCCATGAAATTATTACGACTGGTACTGGTGACGCTTTAACATTAGTAGATGGTGAAGAAGGGCAACGTATTACACTTTTATATGTTGATGAAACAGCTCCAGCTGATACAGCGATATTGACACCTACAACATTGGCAGGTGGTTCAACTATTACATTTAATGACTTAGGAGATTCTGCTGAGTTAGTATATTCATCGACAGGTGGATGGTATGTAGTAGGATTAGGTGGTGCAGCAGCGGTAGCTTAACAATAAATTAAACTAAGATTGGTATGGAAAATAAAAATATTAAAATCGAAATAACAGAAGAGAAGATTCAATATCTTATTAATGCGTTAAATCGAGTACCTGTACAGGGTTTCCAAGAGGCGGATAGTTTATTATCAATGGCTCGTGAATTGCAGTCGTTTATAAAAAAAGATGAAAAATAATTTTATCTTGGTGGGGTAGCTTTGGCTATCCTACTTAATAAGCTTATTTTTAATAAAAAAATTATGGCAGAATATTATTCTTTACCATATTTTGATGGAGATGGTAACAACACAGCTCAAACATTAAATGTTGGTAGAACGCATTTACACAAAATTATAGTTGAAAATCCCAATTCAGCAACTGCATATGTACAAATTTTTGACGCATTAGCTGCTGATGTTACAGTTGGTACAACAACACCAGACTATGTAATACCAGTTTTAGGTAATTCAGGGACAGTTGATGATTATATCCCAAGTTTACGGTTCAAAACAGGTGTAACATATGCTTGTACAACCACACCAACAGGAAATACAGATCCAACAACTGGTTTGGTACTCTCAGCTACTTATTCATAAACACTAATATATATGAGTTCAATTTTTGGAAGTTTAGTTTCTGGACCAGACGAGCCATTAATAATTGGTGAAGCATGTTTAGAGTGGGATACAGCAGATGCAAATGCTAATATGCTTAAACTTGGTTTGCCAGCAGGTGATGCAACTAACGTACCAGTGTTTTTAATGGGGGTAGAATCTGCGATTAAGGATGTTGATTTAGGTATTTTAGATGGTACAACACATCCGAAATTAGTGATGACAAGTGCAGACGCTAGTAAATGGATGTCATACGGTTGGAACGGTGTCTTTTTTGAGTTTTTAGGTAAGGATGTATCTAATCAAATTTTATTTAATACACCAGTAAACTTTAATTCTACCTTTATTGTTTCTGCGAATAATGACATTTTATTTGGTACACAGGGACGAATTGGTGGTAACAGTGTTATTGGTACAGCAGACTTACGACTTGGTGTACAAAATGATGCTCCATTTGTGTTATGTACTGCATTGAATCAAGACGTTGCATTTAACGCTGGTACAAGTGCTGACCCAAAATTTTACATTACATCTCAAACATCGTTTAGTACTGCTACTGATGAATGGTTAGCATTTAGTCACGATGTAACAAATGCAGTTTTAGAAGTTGGTTCGGGACTTTGGGACACGTCTACTACTGGTAAAAAAGTAGGTGTTACAACTGTAAACGCTGCTACATATGATTTATTAGTTACGGATTATATTTTGAATGTTACATATACCAATACAGGTGCAGTAACAAGCTTAACATTACCAAGTGCACAGGTAGTTAGTGGTCGTGTAATTATTGTAAAAGACGCTGGTGGTAATGCAGGGACTAATAATATTACAATTGATACAGGTGGTTTAGAGACAATTGATGGTGTTGCGACAGCAACAATTTCAACAAATTATGCGTCTGTAACATTATATAGTGACGGTTCTAATTGGTTTATTATATAGAGTATGTATATAGGGAACAAACAGCGTGAAATAGTAATCTCAGCGGTAGCATCTGGTAAACCATCGTCAAACCCTATGACAGAAGATCATATTGGTGTTAATGCAGTTTTATTAGCAGACGCTTCGACTGAGGAAAGCGTTTATATTTCTACACATGTACCAGCGGACTGGAAGAGTGGGGAAGATATTAGTGCAAAGATACACTGTATGAACGTATCCGCACAAACAGGTACAAAAGCATTTATAATTGGTTTGGAGTACGCTTCAATTGGTGCTGATGAAGATGGTACACCATCAACTACCACTATTGAATCAACTAAAACTTTGGCAAATAATCAATCTGCTGAGGTAATGATGGAAGCTGATAGTTTAACAATTAGTGGTGCTGCTTTAGCGGTAGATGATGTATTAAGTTTTCGACTGTATCGGAAGGCAGCGGATGCTGGTGATACAATGACAGGGGATCTAGCAATTGTAACAATTCATTTACAATACTTAACTAATGAATTAAAGCAATAATATCGCAAATTACAACTACAAGGTGCGGTAGTATATGGACAAGTAATTAATTTATAAAATAAAAAAGTATGGCGAACTATGAAGCAACTTACACTGTACAAGGTGTATTGGGAGTAAATGCAAGCTTCCAAGATGTATTAAATTCGTTTAGTGCACGATTAGCAACATATGGAGGTACAGTGGACAGTTCTAGATCAAGTAATTTTGGTGGGAGCTTACAATTTGTATTTTCTTTACCAGACACAAAAACCGTTGCTGACTTAAATACATTTCTAACAGGTGTAAAAAATGATTTAGGAAGTGAAGTTTCGAATATTAGTGGGGGTGTGTATCAACAATTAGTCTAAAAATTAAAGGTATGGAGGAAAAAAAATATAAGAACTGCAAGATTGAGGATTTAAAAGTACTCCAACATAGAATCGCTGATCTAGAAAAGGCGACTTCTGAACATTCGAGGCGTATGGAACATTTAGAGACAAGTATTCAACCTGTAATATTTTCACTGCAAAAAGACAATGAGAATGTAGAAAAGTCATTAGGTGAAATCAAAGTTTTAATGACAGATGGCTTTAAGGATATGAAAAGTGAGGTTGATAAAAATACAAAATGGAGATTAATGGTTACTGGAGGCTTAATTGTAACTGATGTAATTTTACTTGCAGTTGTTATTCCATTAGTACTTATGTTTGTTAAAGATGTGTTATGAAGTTAGATAATATTTACAAAATTTCTGTTATTGTTTTCTTGTTTTTAATATCTATAATACTGTTCTTATCATTAGTAACAGTTTATTTTGAGCATAAAACAAACATAGAAACATCACAGAGTATAAACGATTTTACACATTGGTATCAAGATTCATTTGAAATAGAATAGTATGCGATATAAAAAAAATGGGAAGAAAATGAAACATAAGTCTAGTAAGAAAATGACTTATAAACGTAAAGCAAAGACAACGCCTCGTAAGGCACGAAGAACAGCGTAATATGAATGCAGGATTAATTAATAAATTACCTCGTGTCTCAGATTGGCGTTTTGGTGGGTTTACTGCTATGGAATACCAGGTATTACAACATACTGGTCAATGGAAAGCATTTCTACCGAATAACGAGAAACAACATGCAATAGAACAATGGAAGTTTGATTCTCAGGGTTGTGTTAGTTTTTCTGCCCTAAACTGTTTAGAGATAATGTTTAAAAAACGATATGGACGGTCTATAAATTTCTCCGACCGTTTCTTGGCAAAAGTATCTGGTACTACTACAAGGGGTAATTGGTTGTATCGAGTAGCTGATGCTATTCGTGAGTATGGTGTTGTAAATGAGGTTGAATGGTTGTTTAATCCTGTAGATCAAGATGGTGATGGTGACTTTGATTGGGATGATTTTTACAAAGAAATACCAGAAGAAATTTTAAGAAAAGGTAAGGCAAGTTTAGAGTTGTATGATTTTCATTATGAATGGGTAGATATAACTAGTGCTATTGATAAAATGTATGCGTTACGTTTTAGCCCATTACAAATTACAGTGCCATATCCTTCCCAACGTGACGCTATAAACGGTATAATACATACAGATAAATGGCAGTCTAATCATGCTTTAACACTGGTTGGGTATAAAGAGGGTAAGTATTGGTTGGTGTTTGACCACTATGCACCGTTTACCAAGAAATTAGCTTGGGATTATCCTATCGACAAAATGGCAATGCGTTTTAATATTAAAGAAAAAACTATGAAAAAACCTAATCTTAAACAAAACGCCTTAGTGTTTGAGGCTGAGGGTGCTGGTAGAGCTGGTTTATTTATAGATGATAAAATTGTCGTAGATGATCTAGCAAAGATTTTGATGCAATATGAGATTCGAAATAAAGGTGAGCATAACACAGTTAATATAACTACAGCTCAATTTGATTTATTTGAGCATGTAGATTTTAAAAGTGTTTAATATGTCTTTTCAAGAAGTGAGGGATTATATGGGGGACGAAGAACCCTCCATACAATTAATGACGAAAGATATGAATGCTTTAAATAAATATTTAAACAATAAAGGTATGGCAAAAAAACAAGGTAAAAAGTGGTATGAATCACGAACAATGTGGTTAAGTATTGTAGCTTTAATGGCTGGTATTGGCTTCCTTGTTACAGGTGATGCTGATTTCAAAGAGGTTTTGTTATCAGTTGTTGGTATGATGGGTATTTACTTACGCCTTAATACTGATAAAGAAATTATAAAATAATATGTCAGAGGCTATTAAAAAAAAACTTAAGAAATATGGACTTAAAGGGGTAAATAAACCAAAGCGTACTCCTAGTCACCCTACTAAATCACATGTTGTATTGGCAAAGGTTGGTGATAAAACTAAGTTAATAAGATTTGGTCAACAAGGGGTAAAAGGTGCAGGTAAAAACCCTAAAACAGCCTCTGAGAAAGCCCGAAAGAAGTCGTTTAAGGCTCGACATGCTAAGAATATAGCTAAGGGTAAAATGAGTGCGGCATTCTGGAGTAATAAAGTTAAGTGGTAATTAAAATATATGGCAACTTATTCATACAGTAATTTAAAAAGCGATGTAAATGGATTGATTGGGAATCAGAATGTTAGTGCCGTTGGTTTACGTCGTAACATAAACAATGCGATTTTAACATTGTTTGAAGATATTGATTTCAAATCAACCATTCGACATACACAGGGTGTTAATGTTTTGTATGATAATATTTTTCGCTATACATTACCAAGTGATGTTAAAGGGGACGCTATTATTGATATTCAAAAAACCTCAGATAAACTCCAAGCATCAAACACAGAATATACAAATGTACCAATAGAAGAGTTTAATAGAAATTTTTATACTAATACATACGCACTGGACTATGATAATAACCAGAAGTGGTTGATGGGTAAATTTGTAACAGATTCAAATCAAATTATCTTGCATAAAATGAACTCTTTAACCGAGAATGGTACATGGACTGCTACTGATAATGGTACAAATATTGCAATAAATGAGGTTAATATGATTACAGGTGCTGCTTCTATCTCTTGTGACTTAGCTGCACTGGGTACGACATTAAGTATCGTAAATAGTACAGCATCACAAGTTGATATTAGTGATTTAGATGATGATGGTTCTTTGTTTGTTTGGGTTTACTTCCCATCTGTTGAAAATGTTACAGGTGTTACTTTAGATTGGGGTAATGATGTAAGTAATTATGAAAGTGTTACTTCTACAACCCCATTTTATTTTAGTGCATTTCAAGTAGGGTGGAATTTAGTAGAGTTTCCTTATGCAAATGCGACAGAAACAGGAACTGTTGATGAAACAGTAATTGATTACCTAAAAGTTTCAATTAGTTTTAGTTCAACACCAAGCACATTAACAGGTTATTTATTTGATAATATTGTTGCTGGTTTAGGTGATGCAGTAGAGGTTATTTATTACTCACAATTCCCATGGAAAAACAGTTCTGGGGTATGGATAGAAGAATCTAGTGCTGATACAGACACTTTGAATATGACAACAGAAGAGTATCAGGTGTTAAAATATTTTTGTGCTTTAGAGGTTGGAATGACAATACCGATTAGTACAGAGAGAATTAATTTATTATCAAATAGGTTTGAAACAGTGCGAGCAAATTATTTACGCAGATACCCAAGTCAAAGGGTTGAGTTAATTAGTCAGTTATACGATATTAACGCTTAAAATATGCCAAGAGAAAGTACCTTGAAAGGTTTTAGAACAATAGAAGATTTTTCTGCTGGATACAGAAATAAAAGAGATGTAACAAAAGAAAAACCTGGTACAGCGGTTTCTGGTTCTCAAAATATTATTACCGTTGATGGTGAAAAGATTGGTAATAGACCAGGCTATACAGAGTTTGGCGGAACTTCACAAGGACGATTTCCTATTTTGGGGGGTGGTAATTGGAAGACACATACAGGGGTTCAGTTTCCATGGAGATCATATGACAATGGAAGTTCGGTACAACTAGAGGTTTATTTAGGAACTGTTGAAGGGGTTGCAAAAAATATTTGGCAAACAATTGGTACAGGATTTAATAGTGCTTCAATGCGTGGAGCTAGTTTTTGGGATACGACAGAAGTACAAGACTTATTCCTTTTTGTTGATGGTGGTAATACTATAGAGATGTGGTCAGGCGGTGTAACGACTTTTGCAAGTGCAACATCTAATACAATCACAAAACAAGGTACATCTACATGGGCAGAGAGTAGGTTTTTAGCAAATGGTACACGACAAGTAACAATAGATGGTACAACTTATACATATACAGGTGGTGAAAATACCACAACATTAACAGGTGTAACACCAGATCCTACAGTTGCTGGACATGCAGTTGGTGAAACTATTACTCAGACAATACGAACGAGTGCTAATACGCCAGCAAGTGGTTTTGATAATGATTTTGTAAAGGTTTTAAATAACCAATTATATGTTTTTGACAGAGAGCGACGAGATGTATATAAAAGTGCGGTAGATGATTATACGGATTATTCTTTTTCAAGCCCAAGAATAGTTGGAGAAGGTGCATTATTTACACTAGATGAAACTCCAACGGCAGCAGAAGTTTTTCAAAAAACAATGTTGGTAACTACAAGAAATTATATATATAGAATCGCATTACAGCTTAGTGATGATTTACAAAATGAGAGTGTTTTGGTTGATGTATTAAAAACTTCTTCTTTAGAAGGTACTGCCTTTGATTTAGGTATTACAAAGATGAAAAACTTTGTTGTATCAGTAAGTAATGAGCCTTCTATTGATAACATTGGTAATATTGAAAATATTGAGACACCACAAAATGTTGATTTATCTGACCCTATTAAAAAAGATATGGATACATTTGGAGTTGATAGGGTAGTTGCTGGATATTTTAGAAAAAACTTCTATGTAGGTCTAAAGAGTAAACAAACAGATGGCTCTAATAACCGTCTTTTGAAACGTAATTTAGCAACAGGTGCATGGGAAACCCCTTGGACAATGCCAGTAGGTATATTATTTGAATATAATGGAGAGTTTTATATGCACAGTTCTGTTGAGGCAGTGACTTACAAATTATTAGATGGTTATTCTGATGCAGGTACACCAATTACTTCTAAATGGTACTCTCCATTTGATAATTTTGGACACCGTCATAAGCAAAAGGTTTTTGATAAGCTTTGGGTTGATGGATATATAAAATCTGATACAGATATAGATGTTTATGTTTCATATGATTATGGTGCTGAGGTTGTTAAAAATACAATTAAAGGAACGAATGATGATATTTTAATCAAGAGTGGTGGTGGTGGTCTTGGTACTTATAGCTTAGGTACACATGGATTAGGTGGAACTGGAAGCACAAAGGGTACTAATTTAAAACGTTTTAGAGGGTTTATTAATATACAGCCAAGACCGTTTTATGAAATGCAAGTAAGTTTCCAAAGTAATGGTAAAGATATACAGTGGGAAGTAGTAGCATATGCGATGAATGTTCGGTTATTGGATAGTCAAAATAATAACTTAAATATAAATTAATATGGCTGATAACAGACTATATGTGGGATCACCAGAACTTGAATTGCAAGTTGGTGCTAATATTGGGGATACAAGCATAGTTTTAACAAATTTGATTGATATTTATGGCAATACCCTTACCATGACTAATTTTGGTTCAAAAGGTTATGCTCGTATAAATCCAGAGGGCGACAACATTGCCGAAGATATTACATTTACAGGTATTACAGCCAACGCAGATGGAACTTATACCTTAACAGGTGTGAGTACTGTTTTAGCGGTTGATCCATATACAGAAACAAGTGGATTGGTTCGAGATCATGGAAGTAACTCTCCTGTTCGTATTTCAAACACACCTGCGTTCCTTTCACAGTTTGTGAATAAAAATAATGACGAGACTTATGTTGAAACACTAACTTTTAATAGTGCAAATCCACCACGTCTTAGTTCTTATGCAGTGCCAACAGACGATGAACAGTTAGCAACTAAAAAATATGTAGACGATACAGCAGGTGGTACTCCAGTATCACAAAATAGAATTGTAGTTACAGCAACAGCAGGTGCAACAGTTGCAGATGGACAATTAGTATATTTAGATGAAACTGATAATGAATGGAAATTAGCAGACGGTTCGACAAGTGCGACATGTGACAATGTACAATTAGGTATTGCACAGGGTGCAGGTACAGACGGAAACCCAATTGCTGGTGGTGTTCTTTTAATTGGTCGAGATGATGGTCAAAGTGGTTTAACACAAGGTGATCGATTATATGTATCAGATACAGCAGGAGCTATTTCTAATAGCCCTGGTACAGTAGAGGTTGAGATTGGACATGCGGTAAGTGCGACAGAGATAGACTTTTCTCCCAAATTTGCTTCATATACAACTAAATTGCAACGTAATGCTTTAGTAGGTACAAGTGGTACACCAGATACAGGTAATGAATATGTTACAGCAAATGACCAGACACGGAATTTATCGCAAGTGCAGTATGCTACATCTACCACAGGTAATGACACATATGCAGTCACATTAAGTCCAGCTCCTACAGCATATACAGCAGGTATGGAAGTTGTATTTAAACCTGATACAGCTAACACAGGTGCATGTACCTTGAATGTGAATAGTTTAGGTGCGAAAGCAATCAAGGTAAATGTAAGTGACGATCCTCAAAATAATGCAATTAAGGCTAATAGTTTAGTAGTTGTTCGTTATGACGGAACTAACTTCCAATTGATTAGTAATGATGAGGTGTTATTGGGTGGTACTAGTAGCGATGCAGATGCTCGACATACGCATGGTGAGTTGGAATTAATGCCAGGTATCAAAAATGCTACTCGTTCTAAAACATATTGGAACTTTCCAATTTTATTTACAGATGACACGTCAACAACAGGAACTTGGAATATAACAGGTTATACTGCTGATGGTGCAGGTAGTTGGTTTCCAGGTGACGCTGGTGCAGGTACTCGAAGTGCAATTACAGTTAGTAACGTTTGGTTATCACCAGATGGAAGTACGCCAGCAGGGATATTATTTGGAGATGGTAAAGACATTTTCTTAGAGTTTGCATTAGCTGCAAAAAGTACTGGTACAAATGCTATGGGTTGGGGGTTGATGGATGACACAACACCACTAACAACTTATAATAGTACTGTTGCAAGTGTTAATTTTTGTGTGGATGCTTCAGGTAATTTATATGCACATACTGCTGATGGTACAACAAGTACTGAGACTGCAATTTCAGGTATTACACTAACGAACGTAAATACATATCGAATTGAATTTGAAGCTGGTGTAGAAGCACGTTTTTATGTTAATGGAACACTAGAGGCGACAGTAACGACGACATTACCAGCAGGTACTAACTCTAACTTTGATGTACGGTTTGCATTTGGTGGTGGTATTACAAATTTCCCAGATTATATAGGTGCACCTTATTTTGCAATTGAAAAATAATTTTAAATATATATGGTAAAAACAGCTTCAAAAAACCCAGAGAAAAACGTGCCAAATGCAGTTGCTGGTTCTGCAAATGTTTTTATTACTGATAATGTTGGTTTAACAGAGGATAATCAAATTGTTGCAGCACAAGGTCAATTTGGTGAAGAGGTACAGTCAGAGATGGCAAAAGGTATTTCAGAGGAAGCTGCGATTGGTAACATCATAATGCAAGAAGAACGAAAAAAACGTGCTTCTTTAACCTCTGAACCAGCACGACAAGACTTACAACAACAAAAACAAGATTTCCAACAAATGACAACTGGTATAAGCCGAGCTGATTATATTGATGAACAATCTTATCAAAACGCATTGGCACGTTCTCAGGGTAGACCAGAGCCGTTTGCAAGCTATGCTGAACGGACAACCAAAAAACCTGTTGAAAAACCAGTTGAGGGTGAGGTTGTTGATTACTCAGTGCCAGGATCACAGGCGGTTGATGAAGATATTGACCTCATTAATAGTACATATAACTCTTATTTAGAAGGTTTAGATGCTTTTGAGCAACAACAAATACAAGATATTCAAAGAGAATATGCAGGTTTAAGACGTGAAATGCAACGTACAAACGAAATCATGCAAGAAACAACAAAGCTTGCTGGTGCAAGAACTGGTAGACAAAGATATGCTCCAGAAATACAATCTGGTATTCTACAAGCCGAAATTAATGCTGGACAACAAAGAATTTCAAACTTAATCCAAGAAGAGCAAAGTTTAATTAATCAGGCAAAGCGAGCAATGCAAGAGCAGCGTTGGGGTGTGTTTAAAGATAGGTTAAGCATGGTACGTTCTGCAAGAGAGGAAAAGAGCCGAACTATCCAACAACATAAAGATAATATCTTGAAACAGGCACAAGAGGAGCGTAACAAGATGGAGTTCTTAATGAACACAGAGCAACATTACACTGATATAAAGCAAAAAAACTTTAACTATAACCAAGGTGTGGCAAGTGACCTTGCAAATTCTTTGATTACGTTAAATTCAGATTTAGAAGTTGTTACTCCTAGTATAGAAGAGGTGGCACAGATTGCGGATCATTATGGGATTGAAGCTTCACAGTTAATGTCAGCTGTACAAAGTAAAACAAAGGAGTATTCGGAGTTTGGTGCAGATCAAAGAAGCCAATTATTAGAGGATCAGGTTAAAACCTTAAATATAAGACAAAAACAATTGCAAAATGAATATGACACTGCAACATTGCCAAACCGTATTGCTAATTTGATTTTGGATACTGAAACAAAGGAATTAAATAATGAAAGGTTGGCTCTTTTAAACAAAAAAGAGGCTGAAATGTTACCGTATGAATTGCAATTGAAAAAAATAGCAGTAGAACAAGGTGAAGTCAATATAGGGAAGATTAAACAGGAAATTAAACTTAGAGAAGAGGAAGCTTTGCAGAAAAGCCTTGCCAATGGAGAACTTTCACTAGATCAACGCTTAGATTTACAAAAGACAGATGAGTTTAAGGGGTTAGAGTCTTTGAAAAACTTAAAAACATCTATATTGGCGTATAAGCAACTAGTTGAAAAATATGGAACAGCTAAGTTTGGTCCAACGCAGTTGAATTTATTAAATGGTGCTTATGCAGACGTTGTTACAGAATGGAAAGAGGTTAAGAAGTTAGGTGCATTAACAGGTCCAGATATGGGACTTGCTGAAGATGCTATACCACGAGCAACGCCAAGAAAGCAAGATGACGGTACGTATTCGATGTTTGGTTTGGGACGATTACTTGGTCCAATAAACAACAATGCAATCCTTACACAATTAGATAAAGCACTTGGTACAGTAGACACTAAGGCGGTTTCAGTAATTAATCAAGTTAGTGAGTTAGATGGTGGTAAATACTATCAAACAGGATATATGAAAGAGTACATCAAGCCTTTTATTGACCAAGACATACCAACTTCGTATTACGATTACAATACTTTCATGACAACAGGCGGTGAAGAGGCAGGAGAGTTCTCTCAAATGCTTAACAGTATGGGAATCAATAAAAATGATGAACAAGCAGTAACAGACGCATTCGAGGAATATAAACAATCCGTAACAGGTTTTAATAACGACCTAAGCATGTCAGAAAACGGCTTAGGAGAGCTTTCCGAAAAGTATGAAAGTGGGGGTGATCCTGGAGCAATTGGTTATGACAGTACAGGTGGATGGTCTTACGGTGCGTACCAATTAGCACACAATAACGCTAAAAAGTTTATAGATAACTCTATATATAAAGATGAATTTGATGGAATAACCTTTAATTCAGAACAGTGGCGTAACAAATGGAAAGAGATAGCACAAAAAGAACCTGACATGTTCAAACAGGCTCAAAAAGAGTATATTGGTATGACACACTACCAACCACAAGCACAAAAAATTGAAAATGAAACATCAATTAGTCTTGGCGATAGAAGCCCTGTTTTACGAGATGTAGTTTGGAGTACTGCGGTACAACACGGTGCAAATACGGATGTGGTAATAAACGCAATCAATAAAGTTGGTAAGGATGGAAGTGATGAGGATATTATAAGAGAGATTTATAATGAACGATGGTCTGGTGGTAAACGATTTGCAAGAAGTACACAGAATATTAAAAACAGTGTTTATAACCGATTTTTTGGTGCAAATGGGGAATTAAACCAGGCATTAGATAAATTATCATAAAAATATGGCATTAACACAAGAGCAGCGTGAATATATAAGACAAAACGCTGGGAAAATAAAACAAAACGTACATCAATCTGATTTCATAAATCCAGATGAATATTTGGCTAAGCAGGCACATAAGGAAGACGTGAAACAGGACTTAAGTTTACTAAGCAGGCTTGGTGGAACTGTTGCAGATGCACTAAGTGTTATACCAAAAGTCGGTCAAACTATTTCAGAAGCTGGACAACGTGGTGCAGATACTTTAACAAAAATAAAAGAAGGTAAACTTAATCCATTTGCTGGAGGTTTCGCATTCACTGGTGATATTGCACGTGGTATTTCAGAAAGTATTGGTGATGTAGTGTTTGGTGCTGGTGAAGCAGTCCTGCCAGTTGAGTTAGAGGAAAAAGTCAAAAAGGGTTTTACTGAATTAACAGAGCCTTTAATTGGTCCTATGGAGGATACTCAAAGGGCGTGGGAGGTTATTAAATCTGAATATCCACAAACAGCAGAAACTATTGAGGGAATGCTCAATATTGGGATGCTTGGTTTGGACATTGCTGTTCCACCAGTTACAAAGCAGGGTGTTCAATCTGTTAGTCGTGGAATTAGAGCAGGTAAGGAGTTAATAGAAGAAGGTGTAGAAAAAGTTGCAAAAAAGGTTGCATCTGGTGTTGATGAGGTTGGTGATACTGTTAAAGGGGTTGGGGAATATTTAACCACACAAATAACAGGACTAACCCCAGAAACGGTTGAGACTTTAATTAAAAACCCTGAAACAATCACAAAGGCACAAGCTGATGATATTTCACGAATGACACTTGCAAGGAATGTAGAAGAGGCACTTAATACACGTCTTGATGAATTAGCATCAACTGGTAAAGAGTATAAATTGATTAAGCAAAGTGATGAGGTAGTTCAGCTTCCAGAGAACGCACTAACTAATTTCATAAAAGATAAATACAAAATACAAGTAGATGATGCTGGTAAATTAAGAAAAACCAGAGCCAGTTACCCAATGGAAGATGCTGACTTAAATGCTTTGCAAAAATTTATTGACTTATATGGTGATACTGATGTTTTAACAGCAGAAGAATTTTTAAATTCTCGTACAGCAATAAGTAACATTGCTAAATATGATCAAGCAAAATCTAATGCAAGTAAAGTTGTTGCAAAAGATTTGCGTAAATACTTAGACAGTTTTGGAAAAGATCAAATAACTGGATTAAAAGAGCTTGATAAAAAGTTTTCTCCTGAAAAAAATGCTCTTGATGCACTAAAGAAGGATTTATTCGATCGTGAGGGTAATTTAAAGGCTTCTGCGGTTTCGCAAATTGCTAATATATCTGGTAAAGGTAAAGAGGTTAAACTTGAGCGTTTACAAAAACTTGTACCAGATATTAAAGAGAAGGCAAGAATTATTAAAGTTTTAGAAAATATTGAGGATGCAAACAAGATAACAGTTGGTACTTATGCTCGTGGGATTCTAGCAGGTGGTGGATTAGTAACAGGTAGTATGCCAGCTATTATTGGTGCAATTATTACATCTCCAAGCGTAATAGTTCCTTTGCTAACAAAATTTGGTAAGATAACAAAAAATATAAATATTTCAAACTTAGCAAAAAAAATAAAGGCTGGTCAAGCCTTAACAATTAAAGAAAAAGAATTAGTACAACAAGCATTGCAAAACGCTGCAAAAGCAATTGGTGGTACTTCTACTGTTGGTACTAGAAAAGGTATTACTGAAGAATTAGCCAAATAAAATTGCTAGTAACATACCAATGACAACTGCTAATGCAGTATGTAAAAATTTTTCCGATTGTTTATCCATATATTTTATATTAAACATCCTTAATTGGATGTTTTTTAGATTAAAAATCTTTGGTAAAATATTTGCCCTCTACCCAATCTAAAGTATCCTCATCAAAATAACCCATATATGGTGCATCTAGGGGGGCTTTGTTATTCTTATAGGTAATAGTACAAACATCTCTAAGAACACTATAATAAGATTCTTCCACGTTGTTATACCGCTTACTCTCTTTAACTTCTAAATCATAGCATTCTTTTTTTCTTTTAATTATGTATTCTTTTTGTTTTTGTGCTTTTTCCTCCTCTTGTATCGATTTTTCATGTGCTATTTTTGCAGCATTTTGACGCTCAATAGAAGATTGCTTATTGATTTGTACAATAACCAGTCCACTAGCAAATATAATAGACGAAACTACAATTGATATAGGGAGTACTAATTTTTCTTTTTTCATATAGCTTATTTAATAATACAAAACAACACCCACTGATCAAGGCAAGGTGCTGTTTTGCTATTTAACATATATATATATTATATAAAATTGTGTTGCCTTGATCAATTACAATATAATATATATTGCTAATTTTGTCAATGTTGATTGTTTTGGTATGGAAATAATCGCTAATCTTAGTGAATATTGTAATTTTCTGTTTGCTTATACTAGACGTTTTTCTTCAATGAACACCAAATTAAAGTTATAATAAATATAGGTAAACTAATCTTTACAATATGAGACCTAAGGCCTGTGCAAAGTGTACTATTGTGTTTTATGGTGTGTTAAATGCTCAACCCCATGAACTAAATGGTAAATATTATTGCGGTGGTTGTTTGTATAAAGATGGTGCTGACTTTGGTTGGTCACATCTTAGTAGGTCTGATAAAAGAAATTATAATGCTTTAGGTAGTAAAACTTGTAACAGGTGTAATACAGATATAAGAAATGCTATTAGACGCTGGTATGATGATATGATAGTATGTAATCCATGTTATGTAACTTTAATATCAGACCGTAATACATCACAATGTCTATGAATTGCAAAAAATGTA
>Ga0208767_1000724_pt1 | contig 27285 bp, 34 predicted proteins | sample VirMetDEL_Mar_21_FD_184514 | JGI IMG/M metagenome (GOLD analysis project Ga0208767, IMG submission 184514) | Aqueous microbial communities from the Delaware River and Bay under freshwater to marine salinity gradient to study organic matter... | ecosystem: Environmental > Aquatic > Marine >... | reverse complement strand
AAGGTAGAAAAGTTCAGCTAGGAAAGCCGTTCCTCACCCCAAAGGGGCCGAAGAAGCGTTCTGTCTATGTCAAAAACGACAAAGGGAATGTAGTCAAGGTGAATTTTGGCGATCCTAATATGAAAATTAAAAAGTCTGACCCTGCTCGACGAAAGAGTTTTCGTGCTAGACATAACTGCTCAAATCCGGGACCTCGCTGGAAAGCAAGGTATTGGTCGTGACGAGCTTGGTAATCGTGTCAGTTTGACACATTAGCAAACCCCGCCCATCTAAGGCGGGATACTTCAGGAATAATAGGATGGTGTAATTTTAGGACTTTGCTTATCTATTGACTTGGAGCGTGTTATGTTTAAATTTATATTTTTTTTCGTTGTTACTTCGTTACTTACTTGCAATGTGCAGGCTCAAAAGGTAAAATATTGGCTTGAGCCTAATGGTCGCATGGCAGAAATATCTTCTCAAGAAACTCATCGTAGAATAGATGAGGCTTTAGCAGAGATAGAGCAGATATGTGATATAGAGTTTATAAGAGTTTATGAATTTCGTAAAGCGAGGGTTAGATACTTTTTTAGACCTCAAGACCAAATACCTTACGGGGCTTTGGGTTTAGCTTACAAAAGTAAACGATACATCTTGATGAACAGCACTAGAAAGATTGGCCTTACACAAGAAATTGGAGAAAGAAGAGTTCAAACAGTAGCACAACATGAAATGCTCCACATGCTTAACTGGAAACATCGAACAGATGATGTGTCGGGTCAAGATGAATTATCTATCATGGACCCCTATCGTTTAGCGAAGTATTTCAACAGACTTGATGTTTATTATTTACAAAGAAAGTTTGGCAAGTACAAGGATAGAGTAAATAATGAAACTGGGGCTAAGGGCAGAAAGAACAGAGATGGTATTCCAGACCAGACCTTTGTTCCCGCAACATTAGCAAAATGGGGAAAGCAGCACAGAGAAGATGTTGTTGAAGGTAAAATCCTTCACGAAGAAAGAGATAGATTAATAGCAGAAAGAGATGCTTTGACTGACCCTGTTGCAAGGGGGCAAAAGCAGGCAGAAGTTTTGGAGAGCCTCGACAGAATTCTAGCACATAATATTAAGCAAGTTGCCTCTGGTGCTAGGTGGCACGCGATTAATTTTTACTGGGCAGGAACTTACGGTTACCGTTTTAATTATTATCAACCTGAGTAATAAAGGAAAATATAGCTGTGGAAAAGATACTTTACGTGGATTTGGACGGAGTTTTGGTCAACTTTATCGACGGTTGGATGGATCATTATTTTATTATGAACAGAAAGCCGGTGACTAAGTGGAACTTTGGAGAAGATTATGGTCTGAATAGAAAAGATTTCTACAGGTCTATCACTTCATTGCCCATAAGTTTCTGGAGCAATTTGAGTCCAACGCCTTGGGCTACTGAGTTAATGAAGGCACTTGTTGAAGAATTAAAACTTTTCGAAGCGGATAAAATTATGTTTTTATCTCATGCAGTATCGGAAGATTGTCGAGTAGGCAAGCAGTTGTGGGTAAACAAGCACTTTCCTGATCTTGGCGATTCTTTGATCACTGTTTCTGACAGTAAATTGAAAAGTAGGTTCGCAAACCAGCACTCTGTATTGATCGACGACAAGTTTGAGAATTGTATAGATTTTGCTAAAAATGGAGGAAGGTCTTGGCTGTTTGCTCGACCTTGGAACCGAGGCATGGCTTGTAAGAGAAGTGACGTAGTTTTCTTTCCCTTTAGCACGATGGATCAAAGTGATAACCAATATACCGATGTTTACAACTCGTTTATCCCAACCGTACAGAGGATTTGGCACTATAATTCTCACGAATACGAAGCCGTTCTAGAGCCTGTAAAAATTGTAAAACAAACTGGTTTAATCGAAGCTATCATGAAAGGAGAAATATGAAAAACTGGTGGATAGGCGGTCACAAAGAGCCGCCAAGAGGCGAGCCTGTATCTACAGGATTTGTTGATAATTTTGTTGACGATATTCTAAAACGCTACGGCATTACAGAGAAAACTGTCAAAGGTGTAACCGAGATAATTGACAGTGTTGTGAAGAATGTCTCAGTCAAGGAAATAGGAGATGAAACATTCGTTACGATTCACATTAAAGACATACACTTTAAATTTAAGAAATAGATTATGTTCAACGATATTAACAACAGAATATTTTACGCTTGTCAAGGGGTTATTTTTAAGTCTAGGAATATTAACTTTGACACAGATTCACCAACAGACGGGGAGTTCTTGACAGGTGTACAAGCTGTTGGAGTGGATGGAGACCTTCCATCCTATACACTTGCTGATGTTGGTAGGTTTCAGAAAACCTTTCATTACTATTCACCTCAATCTTTTTCTGTTACGATAGATAGAATAATTGACCAAGATAGCAACTTTTTTTATCATGTTCTTGATACAAAGTATCTAACCTATGAATCTTCTCACATTCTAGCCCCTCACAATATAGGCATGACTGGAACCTCGGACGAAAATGAGAAGTCTTTAAGAAATTATGATATAACAATTTTAGTTGGTTCAGATCAGTTTAGACACTTAGGTTCTGGTTCTGGTGCGGATTCTGATAAAGTTTTAGCGGCAACTTTAAAACAGTGCTTGATCACATCCATAAACTATTCAATATCAGAAGATAGAATTACTGAGTCGATAACTTTAACTTCCAAAGAATTACAGTACAATGACAGTTACTCGCTTTCAGATTTTGTAGATTCAGCTAACTTGCCTCAAAGTGCAAACATAATAAAAAGAGAAGATTTTGACTTTTTGAATAGCACTAGAAATTCAGTACTTCCTTACGAGGTTGAGCAAATGTTTAATGCAAAAAACGCTGCAAGCCAAGAATCAACTGTAAGCAACAAAAGAATACTAGGTTTAAAATCTATTGATATTCAAGCCACTATTGACTATTCAACTTTGTATGATGTTGATTTTGATTATAAGAACGGAGTTTCAAACGAGGTCTACAACAAATACAGAAATATATGGACGAGCGTTGTTCTGCCTGTGCAGGTAACGTGTTCGTTTACGGGTAACGCCCGACAGCTTTATCCGTTTTCAATATTAAATAATGATGTGAGATTTTCCCAAGCAGAGGGAGACGGGACGCGAGTTGCTACAGACTGGAACAAGGTTGACAGAGAGATTAAGCTAGTAGCAGAAAAATTCCCATCTCCACCAAGTGTTAATTATTTTATTTGGGACTTGGGTAAAAGCAACTACCTAACGGCTATATCGCAATCAGGTGGTGACACTTCAGGAGGATTGACGGAATTTACTTTGTCTTATCAAAACGACACAAGTGATTTTGTGACAGTTAAGGACACGCAAGTAAGGAGCTTCGATAAACCAACATCACCATTTTAACGGAGACTTAAATTGTCTAAACGAAAAAATAAACAACGCAAGCAAAACATTAGACCAGCAAGGAAAAAACTTCAGCCTAAGAGCGAAAATCAATCAGATTATATACAATTAATGACAGAGTGTGACGTTACATTTTGTTCAGGGCCAGCAGGATCAGGTAAAACAGCTTGTTCTGTTGGACTTGCTTGTGACTGGTTGTTAAATAAAAAAATAAATAACATTGTAGTCGCTAGACCAGCAATTGAAGCAGGAAGAGGATTGGGTCATCTTCCGGGTGGATTGAATGAAAAGGTTCACCCTTACATGATTCCAGTCTTAGAAGAAATGAAGAAATACTTGGGTTTAGACACGTACAACTCGATGAGAGCAACAAAAACTATTGAGGTGTGTCCATTAGAATTTATGCGAGGTCGCACGTTTGATGACTCGTTTACCATTCTTGATGAGGCACAAAACGCTACCTACGAACAAATTATTATGTTTATAACGCGACTAGGTATGCACTCTACAGCGGTTATTAATGGTGACCCTGACCAAACAGACCTTAAAAGAAATGAGGCTGGAGCGTTTGATCGCCTAATGGACGAACTAGATGATTTAGAAGGTGTGGGAATCTGCGAGCTTGAGGCTTGCGATATTGTCAGAAACCCTATCATCGGAAGAATCATGGCTAGAACTGGCGGTAGAGTATAGTAATAAAGGGTGGTTTTCTTATAGACTGTGGAAAGCCACCCTGTTTTCCCACAAATTGACAATTTTTAAAATTTGATAAACGCTCTAAAGTTAATTTTCTTGTGCGTTATCCTTTCTTCTTGACTATAATAATATAATTAATTGACTTAACGTACACTAGAAATGGAGTTAAAATGCCACTTTATGACTTTGAATGTGAACCCTGTGCTTACTATGCTGAAATAAGGCAGGGTTACAACGATCCTTCTACTCTAGAGTGTCCTCATTGCAATAAAAATACTCTAAAAAAAGTTTTCATTACAGCACCATACGTAGCCGTTAGAGGCGAACCGGAAACAGTAAAGCATTTAGCTGAGAGAAACACGCAAAAAATGGGAACGTATGAGCTTCAAAGCAAAATGAAAGAAGATAAAATTGAGGAAAGAAACGCAAAGAGGGAAAAGGTTAAACTAAACAGAAAAATAAACAACATGACACCTCAAGAAAAAATAAAGTGGATTGAAAATGGAGAATAAAACTAGTTGTAGAGATCACCCTCATCACGCTACTATTACTTTTAAGATCGACATAAGAAAAATAAATAGTGATGGCAGTCTAGATCACATGCCTATGGGCAATAAACTATTGAGGAAATACGGAATTTCTAATAAAGCTCAATTGTTGGTAAGTGGAGTTGATGAAGCTGATTGTGTTAGAAAAATTAAAGAAAGGTTAGGTAGATTAAATGACTAAAAAAGTTTTACCAGAAGAATTACAAGAAATGCAGAAACAAGGTATGCAGATGTTTGCCCGTTATCTTGAACTCAACAAAACCAAAGGCTTAGAATCTTGGGATGTTAAGTTCTCAATGAATGACTACTCTATGAAGTCAATACTAAATGCAACATCCAATAAAACATTTGCAATTAATTCTTGGCTTGAAGACAATCAAGAAAATACAAGCAGTCAAAAGTATTGGGTTCTTTGCGGTGTTTCAGGAATTGTAGACCCGTTTAACATGAGTCCAAGTTCAAGAGATCAAAGACTAAAAACATTAAAATTTAGAAAGGTCAACGAAGATACTTACAAGAATTTTCAAAAGTATCTTTCAACAAAGAATACGTTATATTTTACTAAAGCTAGAAGAAGTTCAATGGAGTCACTATGAAAAATAAAAAAATGAAAAAAGGGCCGCTATCTAACACTGAAAAAGCAAAGATTGATAAAATGCTTCAGAATGGAGACGACGTTTTGACTATTGCTGATGCTACTCGACGCTCAGAAAACATCCTTAAAAAATACATCAACTCTGTTGCCGCTCCAGAATCAAGTGTGGTTTCAGAAGTTGTTTCTGAGGCAAAACCTGAAGAGCAAGTAACTGAATCTGAGTCGCTACCTCGAACTAGAACTGCAAGTCTGTTTGCTAGAAACGAAAAATACGGAGTGACTGTCATGACAGAACAAGCGTCCTCTGCGGGCGATGAAAGCAGGCACAAGAGAATCAATACTGGCACTCATAGGTATAGCGAATGTACTACAACTATTAGGAAAGTCAAGAAATGATAGAGTCGTCAGAATTTAAAGCTCCATTGGGAGTCCCTGATTCGTACTTTAAAAGTTACATAAACAATCAAGTTAACATATCTTGGAAAGTTACACTTACAGAAAGTGAAGACCCTAGCGTTTACAAAGTTGTTTACGGAGATTACGAAAGACCCAACTCGGTCAATCCTTGGATTAGATTAAAAGAGTATTGTAAAAAACATGACGTTCTTCCTGCAAAGATACAGCTACATATGTTTGGTGCGGAAGAAAAAGTTTTCTTTGAAAACGAGAATGGTTTGGACGGGGTTTGTATCATGAGGGGTGCGGCTAAAGATCAACTCATGGACGGTTCTAGCTCTACGCTTTATCAATCTTTAACTGTTTTGCTGTTAAAAGATGACTGTTCTGGAATAAATGTTGCTAAGTACATTTGGCCTCACAACAGTTTTGAACAAGAAAGTTCTGAAAGGGACTTATCTTATGACAACTTAAAGGATATGATTTTTAAAAACGGATCAGAGAAGTTAAGAAATGAAAAACTATCGCAGTATATCTACGGGAGAGCCTTGTAATGCCGCACAATTTGTAGCGGAAACAGTTTGTATCAGGAAACGTGAAAGAGAGAATAAAGGTAGCCTAGAATATAAATTCTGGAGTAAATCACACCAAGATGAATACCAAACTCAAATCAAAGTAGCGTGGAAGCTGATAAAAAAATTTAGCGAACAGGCTCTCGTAAGGTATATTAATAGCCCCAAAGGTAAGAACGTTTACTCTTTGGGGTTTCTTCATAAAAGTGGAAAATTTGTTCTGCCAATTTATTTTGTGCAGGATGGGGTGTCAGAGTGCTATGATATATTACAGAAAGAAGCTCTGGCTGAAAAGAAAGAGGTAGAGTTCAACGAAGATAAAGAGTTTAAGTCTAGAAAAGGTAGCTACAAAAAAAGTAGACTATCAAAAATAAGGAGAATTGATGGCGACAAAAACAAAGAATAAAGATGTTCCAGCGTATCTAAAAAAGACTGTAGATAAGTACGGTGACATTATCAAAAGCGGAAACAAAGTTTTAGAAGAAAAGTCGGACTACAAGGTTATTTCTATCAGTCCCGCACTAGACATAGGCTTGGGTGGAGGCGTAAGAGAGGGGTGCTGGCTTACTTTAACTGGTGACCCTAAGTCTGGAAAAACAACCACGGCAATGCAGATCGCTGCTAACTGTTTGGCAGAAGGTAGAAAAGTAATTTACATTGATGCCGAGGGAAGGCTGAAAGATTTAAACTTCCAAGTCGCAGGTTTGACTCCAGACGACATGGTTGTTATAGCCCCTGTGGACAAGCCCTTATCTGCTGAAGTGTTATTGGAAACAGCGTACAAACTGCTTTGCGATCCAGAGTATCACGGTGCTGTTTTAATTATTGATTCTGTTTCTTCTCTAATCGCAGAGAAAGAACTAGATGGAGACTTTTCGCCCAAAAGAGCAGGATTGCCGAAGATACTTTCCATATTTACTAAAAAAGTTGGACAGCTATTGCCTAATCAAAGAGGTTTGATTATAGCGATTACCCACTTTATTGCTAATACGTCTGGCTTTGGAAAGTCTAAAATGTCAGACGGTGGAATTAAAATTCAGTACCAAGCAGACACTAGACTGGAAATCGCTCATGGTGGCGAAGGCAACCCTGCTGTAAAACCAATGGTTGACGACAACGGAAAACAGATAGGTCAGAAAATTAACTGGAAAGTTTTGTGTTCGTCTATGGGGCCACCCGGAGGAAACATTCAAAGCTACATTCGTTATGGTCACGGAATTGATAAAACGCAAGAAGTGATAGAACTAGCTTTAGACTTAGGTTTGATTGACCAAAGAGGTGCTTGGTTTAACTGCGTATTTATGGCTCAAATGCCGGAAATTGCAAAAAAGATAAAACCTGAAGTCGATTTTGACAAGCCAGAAGAAGTTGAAAAAGCCTTCAAGTACCAAGGCATGTCCAAGATGCGGGTTTTATTTGATGAAAACCCAGAGTTGGCTACCAAACTAGAATCTATAATAAAAGTGAGTTTATTTTAATGAAAGTTCTAGGACTTGACGATAAGTACCATAAGTGGAATCCAAAGTCAGGCAAAGGAAAAAGATCAAAACTTCACAATAGAGTTAGAAATTTCCTTGACAAACATTTTCCTCATGATAGAATACTAGAAGAGGTTACTCTGGCTGGAAGTAAAAGACCCTCATCCTTTGGGGGTCTTCTTCGTGCTGATTTTTGGTTGCCTCTAAGGTCTATAATAGTAGAAGCTAACGGCGAACAACACTTTAAGTTTAACAATTTTCATTTCAAAAACAAGTTAGACTTTTTTCGTGCTCAAGCCAGAGACAGAGACAAAGCATATTGGTGCGAGATAAACGACATAAGATTAATTAATTTAAATTTTGACGAAACCGATGAAGAGTGGAGCAGTAAAATATGAACAGAGGTGAAGAAATTCTGAAAGAGTTTTTGGACAACATTGAAAGATACACCAGTTCTATACATTTAGCAAAAATTGACAGCGAAAAACTCGCAAATATAGACCTTATTCTAAATTATAAATTTGAAGACTTTGAAAGTATGAACTCGCTGGAGTGTAGTTCAGCAGCGTACCAGCTTTACTCATATGCTGAGTATATTGAAAGCGAAAAGGCTAAACAAAAGAATATTTTAGACTGGGCAGAGTCTTCTATTTGGTATATAATTAGCGGAACTTTAGACCAATACGGAGACAAGTTCACAAAGTGGCAAGCAAAGTTTTATCCTGCTGTCAGAGAAAATCCACTGGCTAGTCAAATTTTGAAGGTTAAAAATTACGCAGAGGCTAAGGTTAAGATTTTAAACGGAAAGCATGAAAGGATAACTAAGATGGCAGATATTTTAAACAATCTATCTAGGAGAAAAAATGAATACTAAAGACAGAGAGTATATGGAAAATTTGAATAACTCTATAGCAGAGGTAAATAAAAATCTTGTTTTGCTGGCTAAAAAATTATCTGAAATGGAATTGAGTTGTGAATATTCGTTTGAAAATATTAAAAAAGCGATTGCAGGAGTGGAAGTAAATATCCCAAACCTCTTTGTCGAGGGTTCAGCGGAAGCACAACAATCGGTTCCCTCAACTCAAATTGATTACAATGGATGGGAAGAAGAGACTCAAGAAGAGTTACACCCAATGATCAAAAACAATAAGTTTATTGATGACGGAACACTATTTCAAGACGAAGAAGATGCAACACCAAATGTAACACCCTCCCCAAGAAGGCGAGATAGTTGGGAGTCAAACTTGGTCAGTGTAACTTGTACCAAATGCGGGAAATCTGAAAAAATTAATAAATTACACGCAACAGGAACAATTTACACCTGTGGGAGATGCACTAGAAGATGATAAAAGATTTAGCAGCAGAAAGAGCAGTCTTGGCCGCTCTCGTACAATTTGGCTTGGATTTTTACATGGAGTTAGACTTTCTAACTACGGATTGTTTTGTTGATACTGGCAATCAATTTTTGTTTGACTGTATTTCTAATATTCTTTCAGAGGGTAGAGAAGTCGAGGTATCTTCAATACTTTCCGAGGCAAGCAACTTAGGTAACGCCATAGACAAAAGCGAGATGGCTTTCGTTAGATCATTGATGAACTTTCCGATATCTAAAGCCAATGTGCCGTCTCATGCTGCTAAACTTGCTAAACTATCAACCATTAGAACTTTAGACTCTACTCTAGGTATTTGTAAAAGCGAGTTAAAAAAACTAAATGGATCAGAAGATTTAGCCGATATTATATCAAAGGTTGAAGAACCTATTTTGGATGTTACAGGAGATGCCTTTTCTGGCAACTCAAATCAAACTGAAATTCTTGGCGAAGATGTTTTTGCTTATATTGAATATCTAACAGAAAACGTCACGGAAACTTTGGGTGTCCCAACAGGATTTTCTGAATACGACAATGCTATCGGTGGTGGCCTTAGAAGAAAGTGCGTAGACCTAATTGGTGCTAGACCAAAAACAGGAAAGTCAATGATTGGCGACTCTATAGGTATCAACATTGCAAGACAGGGCGTTCCTGTTTTGATGCTGGATACAGAAATGTCCAAAGAAGATCATTACAATAGAATATTGGCTAGTTTATCTAATGTTAAAACAAACTTGATTGAAACAGGAAAGTTTTCAGAAACACCATCTAAGCTACATGCTGTAAAAGAAGCAGCGAAAGAATTACATGAACTTCCCTATCACTACCTTAGTATTGCTGGGCAGTCGTTTGATTCAATACTGTCGCAAATGAGAAAATGGATTTATCAACATGTTGGGTTTGATGAAGATGGAAAAACAAATGATTGCGTTATTATTTACGACTACTTGAAGTTGATGGATGGAGACAGCATCTCTTCTTCTATGCAAGAGTATCAGGTTCTTGGATTTCAGATTACCAAGCTCCATAACTTTATGGTCAAGTACGACTGCCCTTGCCTTGCGTTCGTGCAGTTAAATAGAGACGGTGTTACCAAAGAGTCATCTGATGTTATTAGTGGCTCTGATAGGCTTGTGTGGCTTTGTACTAGCCTAAGCCTGTTCAAGATGAAGTCGCCCGAAGAACTTGCTGAAGACAATCAAGTTGACGGGGATCAAGGCAACACAAAGTTAGTACCTTTACACGCTAGACATGGTGGTCTTATGGATCAAGGTGATTACGTTAGTTTAAAGGTTGACGGTGCTTACGGTAGAGTTATACAGAAAATGACAAGGAATCAAATTCACTCTAGAATTAGAGAGAATCAGGAAGGTTTTACATCGAATGAAGAGTCTGACACAGAAACAAATTTCTAAAATTTGCGAAGATTTATTAGATCGACTTCCTGAGCTTCTAACTCATATGGGGGTTGACTTTACTGAATACCCTAACAGGATCGCCTTCCCTTGCCCAGTCCACGGTGGCGACAATCCAGAGGCTTGCTGTATATTCACAGATGGAAATTCAGCCAAAGGTAACTGGCATTGTTGGACTAGGCATTGCGAAGAAGATTTTACAGGTTCTCTAGTCGGCCTCGTTAGAGGTTGGATGGAGAGAAACGGATGTGAAGAAAACTCATTCCACAAGGCTCTAGAGTTTTGTTGTGATTTTCTAAAAATAGATGTGAAGAAAGTAGAAGAATCATCCTATGATAGTAGTAAGGTTAGTCAAGTGTTTAAAATATTTAACGAGGAAAGTTTGAGCGACTCAACCCCAGTTATATCTAGAGAGTCTATCCGTGAAAAGCTAGACATTCCATCTCCGTACTACCTTAACAATACGGATGAGCGTAAAAGGTTTTCACCAGAAGTGTTGGACATTTTTGATATTGGTGACTGCAAAGATTCTAAGCAGGCTATGTATGGACGAGTGGTAGTTCCAATATACGACGAATACGATAATTACTCTGGCTGTGTAGGAAGAACAAAATCAGAAGTTTCAAAATCAAACCCTAAATGGAGAAACAGCAAAGGCTTTTCTAAGTCTGCAAATCTTTACGGGTTTAATGTTACTGCTGAACACATATTGAGTTCTGGAGTTGCTATTATTGTTGAGGGTCAATCTGACGTTTGGAGACTTTATGAAGCTGGCCTTCCTATGGCCGTTGGTATTTTTGGAAGTTCTTTGTCTGACAGACAGTTGATAACACTGGAAAAATCAGGTGCTTTTAATTTAGTTGTGTTGACTGATTACGATGAAGCTGGAATGACAGCGTACCGAGGTGTAGTTGACAAGTGTGGAAGAAGATTTAATTACATTAGACCGGATTTAACAAGCTGGTTTGAGTCTACAGACCTACCTAAAAGCGAATGGGACGTGGGCAATATGACAATTCAAGAAATTAAAAACGAAATTTATCCATTATTAAAAGGAATAATCAATGACGAACATTATAGCGTTTGCGGGTAAAAAACAATCTGGTAAAAGCACATGTACTAATTTTTTGCATGGGTATCAGATGCGTTCGCAAGGAATTATCAGTGACTTTGGATTGAGCAAGGAAGGAAAACTGCTTGTTCAAACAGAAGAAATGAAAAACGAAAAAGAGTCAGAACAAAAACTGGCTTTGATTGACGTTAACCGAAAAGACTACGAATTTGCAGAGTGGGCAGCGTACAGCATGTGGCCGTTCATCAAGAATTACTCTTTTGCTGAACCTTTAAAGCAGTTGGCTCTCAACCTTTTTAATATCCCAGAAGAGTGCATGTACGGTACGGACGAGCAGAAGAATCAATTGCAAGAGCATTTGCTATGGGAAAATATGCCGGGAGTCTGCACTAACGAAAAATTCTTTAAATTCATGCAATCTAAAATGGAGCATGAGTTAGCTAAAGATGAAGAAGATGCAGGCTATTTGTTAATTTATCACGCCGCAGGCCCAATGACCGCCCGTGGGTTTCTGCAATATCTTGGGACAGATGTGATGCGTAAAATGTACGAACCTATTTGGGTAAAGTATTGCATAGACAGTATACAGTCTGAAGAATCGTTAATCGCAACAATTGATGACGTTCGCTTTTTAAATGAACTAGAAGCAGTTCAAAAGGTTGGCGGGAAAGTTATTTATCTAGATCGAAACAATGATTCTAAAGATGGTCACTCTTCTGAAAACGAACTGTGTAATCACTTGGATAAGTTTGATGCGGTAATTGACAACTCAGAGTTGGCTATCCTAGACACAAGCATGGAAGTTATGAAGCTCATTGAGGAATGGGGATGGCTTGAGGAAAATGTATCAATAACCGCAAATAAAGAAAGCAAATAATGATAGTAACTTATATCAGAAGCTCGTCGTATAATAATTACGACTTTTGCCAGATGCAGTATTTTTTAACCTATGTTTTAGGTTGGCGATCTGATAGCGGTAAAAAAGCAGACATGGGAACTATGGCTCATAAAGTCATGGAAATCTTAGCTGGTCTAAAAAAATTCCAACAAGATAACCCAAAAAAGAAATATTTAGTTGTAAATGACGATAAGTGTGGTAAAATAAGAATTCACAAGGACAAGCTAAATACTAGCGAGTTTGTTGATGAGTTAACAGCAAAGTCTATATCAGACTATTCTGAAGGCTCGCGACACAAGTTTTACAAAAAAGAAAAGTCAGAAGTTAGGCAGACGGTAGAAACTTTTTTGACTTGGAACGATGGACAATTCGACCCAAGACTAAGAAATATTTATTACCCAGAGCCTCACTTTGACATTCCTATTGAAGAAGAATGGGCTAAGTTTGACTTTGTTGACGCAAACGGAAACAGACAAACTGGGCAGTTGGCAATCAAAGGAACTATCGACTTGGTTACTTTGGTTAACGACGAAACGATAGAGGTAGTTGACTGGAAAAGTGGACGACGATTAAATTGGGCGACTGGAGAAGAAAAGACTTACCAAAAGATGTGGAGCGACCCTCAGTTATTGCTTTACTTTTATGCAATGTCTAAAATGTTCCCCGATTTTAAATATAGAATTATGAGTATTTTCTTTTACAAAGACACAGAAGGAAACCCAGACCCAGTTCCTTTCAGTTTTTGTTTTGATGAAAGTGACGAAGAAAGATTTTTAGGTATGTTAAAAAACAGAGTAGAAGAAATTAGAAGTAATGTTTCTCCTAAGCCTGTTGATCCTACAAGAAGAGACCCTAAATGTAAATATCTTTGCCACTTCTACAAAAATAAGTTTGAAGGTGAAAGCGATTGCATGTGCAGGTCTGTAGAGCAATCACTTAAAGAAGAAGGAATGGAAAAGGTTGTAGAAAAGTATACTGCACCTGATTTTAATATTGGTTTTTATGAGGCTCCGGGATAATGTTTAAAACGACTTACGAACTTCGTGATGAGCCGCTAGACTTAAAAAAGTGTACTAAATGCGGGGAAAAGCCAGAAGGTGGGTGTATCCCATTGGGGCCACTGTGTGGCAAATGTGCAAAAGAGTGGAATGATATGGTTTTAAAAATTTCTTGGAGTAAAGAAAATGTGGAATCCAATTAATGTAAAAACTACTTACAGTATCCAAAAAGGATTTTGTCAACCCGACAAGATCGCTGAAAGATGCAAAGAGCAGGGTTTTGAAGCGTGTGCAATCAACGACTTAATGAATATGTCTGGCGTACCAGAGTTTCACAAAGCCTGCAAAAGCAACGGAATCAAGCCAATAATTGGATGCGACTTCGAAGATTTTTCCTTATTTGCTAAAAACAAACAGGGTTACTTTGAATTAATTCAATTTACTTCAGGGTACAACTCGGAAAACTTTAAAGTTATGAAAAGCCTTAAAGAATTGTCTTCAAGTGGCAATGTTGCCTTTGTTATCTTTAATGATACAAGCTCTAAAATGTCGAGCGTGTGTTCTAAAATGTTTGGAAAAAACTTTTACAACATCAAGCAAGATGGAATCTATTACGTTGATGAGAGCGATGCAGAAGCTCACAGGGTTATGATTCTTTCTGGCATGAAAATAAATCTTAAAAATATTAGATCGGTCACAGATGAAAAATGGCAAGAGAATGGCAATAAAAAGTTCTTTGATTCTACAGACTTTTATTTAAAAGAAAGACCTGATAATCACAAAGAGATACAAAAACTTGTTGATTCTTGTGAAGATTATGAAATCACAGCAAAGCCGATGCTGCCAGAATTTCAATGTCCTGATGGGCTTTCTCAAGACGACTACCTAAAGCATTTGTGCAGAGAAGGATGGCGTTCAAAATTGACTTCAGACGTGTTAACCACAGAAGAAATCAAGCAAACGTACCTTGATAGAGTTAAGCTAGAAATGGACGTTATATTTAACGCCAGACTGTCAGGTTATTTTTTAATTGTTCAAGATATTGTTAGATACGTTAGAGAAAGAGGATGGATTGTGGGACCGGGAAGAGGTTCTGCTGCTGGTTCGCTAGTCTCATATCTTATAGGAATTACCAATGTAGACCCAATCAAGCACGATTTGCTGTTTGAGAGATTTTACAACGAGGGTAGAAACACTAAGGACAATATTTCTTTGCCAGATATTGACCTAGATGTTCCTCCTTCTCATAGAGATGAAGTTATCGACTATATCAAGGATTTGTTTGGAGAAGATAAAGTAGCACAGGTTATTACATTTACAAGGCTGCAAGGAAAGTCGGCACTTAGAGAAGTCCTTTCTAGATGTAGTTCCGTTGGTTACTCGGAGACAAACGAAATAACAGATCATATTCCAGAAACTCAAGAAATTTCAGACAAGATTTCTGCCTCTGGAGAAAGCTCTGTTATTATGTGGGCTTTGAAAAACAATGTAGATAATTTAAAGTCTTGGTGTTTTATTAACGATCATGATGAACTTCAAGGTGATTTGTCTCGTGAGTTTGAATTAGCTATCAAGCTAGAAGGCTCTATCAAAAGTAAAAGTACACACGCTTGTGGCGTTGTTATATCAAAAAACAAGTTAAGTGACATATGCCCAGTTATTGACAACAAATCAGGCGATCCAGTGGCGGCATTTGAAATGCAAGACTTGGAAAGCCAAGGGCATGTTAAGTTCGATATTCTAGGTTTAAATGTTTTAACTAAAATTATGGAGATTTGCAATGACTGTTGACGTTAGAGGAAAAGAAGATATTATGTCTGTGGTGTATCATGGACATTCTGTTGTTGGTAGAAGGGGTGTGTCCTTGTGTAATTTAGAGGATTTTATGCTTGGTAATTACGTTCCAAAGGCTAAATATCAAGTTTGGTCTGACAAACATAAAGTGTACGAGTTGTTTCAGGATTTAGGTGAAGCCACTGAGTTGTTTTTAAAACTTTCAAGAAGGTAGAGGTGTATTATTAATTATAGAGATATTATTGTTTTTGACTTTGAGACCACTGGTAGAAATCCGCACAAGTGTCAACCCACTCAGATTGCTGCGGTGGCTATTCATGCACGTAAATTAGAATTACAACCAAACGGCATTTTTGAAAGCAAGATCAAGTGCATTACCAATGACGAGAAAGCTATTGCTGCTGGATTTGACCCAATTGAAGAAGGGGCTTTAGAAAAAACAAGAAGAACTAGAGCTAGTTTAAGAGAAGGGCCAATGCCAAAAACCGTATGGAAAAACTTCGCCAAGTTTTGCGATCAGTTTAATTTTAAGAAAACTCCTTGGTATGCACCAATTCCTGCGGGTTTTAACATTAGTAGTTTTGATATGACGATTGTTCAAAGGCTTTGTGAAGAACATGGCCCGACGAGCGACAAGACTGGAGAGCAAACAGTATTTCATCCTATTTTTAAAATGGATTTAATGCAACATATTTACTGCTGGTTTGAAAATTATTCAGACGTTAACAAGTTTAACATGGATTATTTGAGAGATTTTTTTGGTATGCCTAATGAAAACGCACATGATGCGTTACAGGACGTAAAAGATACAGCCAATATTCTAATTAGGTTTTTGAAATTTCAAAGAAGTATCATTGACAACAACAAGGTTCAATTTAAAAACGCATTTGCTAACGGGAATTATTACGTATGAGTAACGCATTTGATATTAATGATTTTGATGACAAGCTAACATGGGACTTGATTAGCGAAGGTAGAACAAAAGGTGTTTTTCAACTTGAAAGCCAACTTGGTTCTAGCTGGGCTAAAAAGGTTAAGCCGAGAAGTATTACAGAGTTATCAGCTTTGATTTCCCTGATTAGACCGGGATGCTTGAAGGCTATCATGGATGGAAAATCTATGACGCAAACATACGTCGATAGAAAATCTGGCAAAGAACCTGCTAAATACCATCATCCGTCTTTAGAGTCTACTCTTTCAGAGACTTATGGTGTTTTGGTTTACCAAGAGCAATCTATGATGATAGCCAAGGTTTTATCTGGTTTTGACTTAAAAGAAGCTGATAGCCTAAGAAAAGCTATCGGCAAGAAGAAAGCCAAGCTAATGTCGGAAGTTAAAAAAAGATTTATTTCTGGTGCTGGCAAGCAAGGAGTTGTGTCTGAAGAGATAGCTGAAGAAATCTTTTCTTGGATTGAAAAGTCTAGTAGATATGCGTTTAACAAATCTCATGGAATTGCCTATGCTGTAAACACTTATCAAAGTGCCTACTGCAAGGCTCACAGACCGCTGAAGTTTTTCGAGGTTTACTTAAATCATGCAAAAGACAGCGACGATATAAAAGAATTTGTTATGGATGCTAGAAATCACGGGATTGAGGTTTACCCTCCTTCGCTATCTAGGTTGTTTGCTAACTTTACGCTTGATAAAGATAAAAACGTCATATACTTTGGTATTTCTAAAGCTAAAAATGTTGCAAGTGTAGATGTTGCAATCATAGAAAAGATGCTTAAAACTAGAGATATTTCATCATTTACTTGGCTTGATTGTCTGTTTACCTTTGGTGGAGTAAAAAAAGGTGAAAAGCTAGGTAAAAGAAGTATTGAATCGTTAATTTCTATTGGTGCGTTCAATGGTGAAAACAATAAAATAAACAGAAATAAGATGCTTTACGAGTATTCCATATGGAACTCTTTGAGTGCTTCAGTTAGAGGCCATATTGTTAATCTGTACAGCAAGTTTTCTGGTGCTTTTGACGATTTGCACTCTTGGATTTCTCTGGCCTTGGACTATAAATACGTTTCTAAAAAGGGCAGCGAAAACGAGTACATTCCAAAAGAATCTAGTGGAGGCAGGGTTATTGTTCAACCTAAAAAAGTTTCAGAGATACTTGACTTGGTTGAGTCTTTGAAAAACCCTCCTTATTCAACTGATGATCATGCTTGGACTATAGCAAATCTAGAAAATAGGCTAATTGGCTGTTCTTTGACTTGTAGTGTGGTTGATGGGTCAAATAAAGCAAATTTAGCAAAAAATATGTGCAGAGACATACAAAATAGCACTATAATTGGTAAAACAACTATTGCTGTTTCTATAGCTTCTATAAGAGAGTATGAAACAAAAAAGGGTAAAAGTGCAGGAAGCATAATGGCCTTTTTGTCTGTTGAAGACAGTAGCGGTACTTTGGATGTGACCGCCTTCCCAGAAGATTACAATAAAAACAAGAATCTTTTGACGGAAGGAAATACAGTTCTAATCAATGGGACTGTATCCAGCAGGGATGGTAATTCTTTAATATTGAACTCAGTTTCACAAATTTGAAAGGTTTAAATGAATAATTGTAGTTTTTTAGGTGTGGTCACGAATTCTTTCTTCCAAGAAGATAACGGTGTTCCGGTTGTAAAATTTGAGCTAGAAATAGAAGAATTTAGAAGGTCTTCTAGCGGTGAAAAAAAGAGAAATTTAACATATGTCGAGCTTGAGGCTTGGGATTCTGCGGCTTTAGCCATCAACAAATACGCAAAAGAAGGTACTATGATGGCTGTAGAATCCGTGGCTAGAAATGACAGCTTCCTTCAAGAAGAGGGTTGTGGCGAAGAACCTCTTCTAACGTACTTTAGAGTTACAAGTTTTAAAATTATTCACTAGGGTTTGATATGAGAAAAACAAAGATATTGTTCGTTACAGAGTTTAGCGAATTAAGTACCGGATATTCCGTATATACAAAAAACGTACTTGGCTACCTATCTAAAGTTCCCAACTTTGAGGTGGCCGAGCTTTCTTGTTATGTAGACAGAAACAATCAGGCGATAAAAAATGTACCTTGGAAGGTTTATCCTAACAAGCCGCTAAAAGAAGACCCAGAATTTGCTGCGTACTCTGGAAATACAGCCGCTCAGTTTGGAGATCAAACCTTCAATGCTGTTCTGTTGGATTTTCAACCTGACATTGTGATGGATATTAGAGATTGGTGGATGTTTGAATTTGAGCAAAGGTCTCCATTTAGAGATTATTTCCATTGGTCTATTATGCCAACTGTCGACGCGAAGCCGCAAGACCCTCAATGGGTAAATACTTACGCTTCTGCTGATTCTGTTTTTACTTATTCGGAGTTTGGCAGAGATGTGTTGCAAGGTCAATGTGATGACATTAATTTTATCGACATTGCATCTCCAGCCGCCGATCCTGAAATATTTAAGCCGTTAGACAAAATCCCTCATAAAGAGTCTTACGGAATTTCAGGTGATTCTTTTATTATCGGTACGGTTATGAGAAACCAAAAAAGAAAACTATATCCAGACCTTTTTGCTTCGTTTAGAAAAATCTTGGACAAGACACATAGAAATGATCTGTATCTTTATTGCCATACGTACTACCCAGATATCGGATGGGATATTCCTGACTTGCTAAACGACCACAAATTGTCTAGTAGAGTTTTATTTACTTACAAGTGCAAAACTTGTCATACAGTAACTCCAGACTTTTTTAATGATGGTGTACAAGTCTGCAAACATTGCGGAAACTTTACTAATCAATTAGCTGGAATTTCAAACAGTATAGACTCTAAGCAGTTAGCGGATATATACAATCTATTTGATGTTTACGTTCAATACGCAAATAGCGAAGGGTTTGGTATGCCTCAACTGGAAGCTGCCTACTGCGGACTGCCAGTGGCTTCGATTAATTATTCCGCGATGGAGTCGGTAATTAAAAATATCGACGGGATTGTTTTAAATCCTTTGTCTTTTTACAAAGAGTGTGAAACAGGCTGTGATCGTGCCGTTCCAAATAATGAAGAGTTTGTAAAAATTATGGAAGGTATGATTAACTCAGGCAACAAATGGTGTCAAGAGCGTGGAAATGAAGTTAGAACAAAGGCTTTAGAGTTTTACAATTGGAAGAAGACGGCAGAAAAATGGAAGTCTCACTTTGAAAAGATCGAGTTAAAACCTTTAGAGGAAACGTGGTTTTCCCCACCGAAGGTTTACCAACCTGCCACACACATTCCAGATGATAGAATTTCTATATTGGATAAAGTCAACTTTTTGTTTACTAACGTTCTTCACAAGCCAGAATGGATAGGAAGTTTCTTCTGGAGAAAAGCAATAAAGGATTGTACCTTTGGGTATAAATGTCAAAACGTAAGTAAAGATTTTTACTTTAATGAATCGCACAATAAAACTCATGGAAGTATGCAACCATACTCTATTGACGAAGCGTTAAAAGAAATGACATTATTTAGAAATCAACTAAATGACTGGGAACTAGCTAGGCATCAATCAAATCAAAGGAAATTTTCACAATGAAAGTCTTATACATAGGTAATTACAACGATGGCACTGGCTGGGGAAATGCAGCAAAGGCCAATATTACAGCATTATCCATGATTGAAGGGGTAGAAGTCTACCCTAGAAGCATAACGTTTAACGGTAGCTATGAAACCAAAGACGAAACAATATCTTTGATAGAACAAAAAAATGGAGCACTTGTAGGCACTCCAGACGTTTGTATTCAACACACACTTCCTCATCTTTACGCTTATGATAGTAGATATAAAAACATTGGAGTATTTTATTTCGAGGCAAATTCTGTTCCAGTAGAATGGATCGGCCAGCTAAATATGATGGATGAATTATGGGTTGCTACTTTTAAAAACAAAGAGGACGCAATCAAGAGTGGTGTAACTACTCCCATCAAGATTGTGCCAATTCCTTTAGATACGGACAAGATTATCCACCTTGGACGCTCTGGTTCTTTAAGAATAGATAGGATGCAAAACAAGTTTAATTTTGGTTTTGTTGGTGAGTTTGTTGAAAGAAAAAACTTGAAGGCACTTTTAAGAGCTTTCCATGCTGAGTTCGATCCAAGTGAACCTGTTAACCTATTGATTAAAACATCTGGTTCGACCATTGAAAAATTAAGAGAGTATGTAAATCAAGTCAAAGCAGGTCTAAAAATTAGAAATAATTACATTGAAGAAATCATTGTATGTGGTATAATGGAAGAAAAAGATTATTACAACTTGTTAAATGATCTTTCCTGTCTAGTAGTACCTAGTAGAGCAGAAGGATGGTGTATACCGGCTTGGGAGGCTATGGCTTTGCAAGTTCCAGTTATATCAGCAGAAGGCACAGGCATTACGCCTCACGAAAATGAATTAATGAAGTTAGTTCCTTCTAGGGTTGAGCCTTGTTTCGGTGCATTGGACACTATAAACTTTTTGCAAACAGCAGATCAAACATGGAATGAAATTGACGTTAACGAGTTAAGAAAAGCCATGAGAAAAATGTGCAGTACACAACCTGAAAAAACAGACTCTTCATGGCACAGTTTACTTAGTTTTAAATCTGTTGGAAGTGCGATGGTAAGCAATATTAAAAACTTATTAAAGGGAAAAAATGTATAACGCAACACACGAATCTATAGGCTCTTACATGTTTTATAAAGATTTGAGCCAGTTGAATATTTTAACATTTACAACTCATGAACGATATGAGCAAGGTCTTTGCGAGACTGGTCACAACTTTTACGCTTTAGATATAGGCGGTAAAAACTGGGATGCAGAATACGGTGAAATTCCTAGTAATTATCATCAAATTAAATTTATCCCTAGCACTTTAAAGATTGATTTGATTTTAGCACAGCACCAAAGCCATATGCCTGCCGCTATGGAAATTTCTAAAAACTATGGTGCTCCTGTGATACTTTTAACTCACATTCTGCCTCAGCCTAATCAAAATGAAAATCTTCAAGTGTTTGGATGGTCTGACTCCAATGTGTTTATATCAAATTATAGCAAGGGTGAATGGGCTGTTGACCCTAGAGCTAAAGTTATTGAACATGGGGTTGATGTAGACTTTTGGGGTGAACCGTATAGTAATAAAACTATGTTGTATAACGATAACTATGTTTTGTCGGTCGTAAATGAATTCCCTACAAGAGACTGGTGCTGTGGATTTAATCTATGGCGTACAATTAGCGAAAACGTTCCATGTGGCGTTGTTGGAAAATGTACATCTCACCCAGATTTTTCAAAAGCTGCTGAATCTAAAGAGCACTTGAGAAGTATTTACCAGAACGCTTCCGTGTTTTTAAACACATCTTTAGTATCGCCCGTTCCAACTTCTATGCTAGAGGCTATGGCTTGTGGGCTACCAGTTGTTTCGACTGACAATTGCATGATTCCAGAAATCATCGAGCATGGCGTTAACGGATACCTGAGTAATGACCCTCAAGAGCTAATATCTTTCTGCAACGAATTGTTATCGGACAGCGAAACGGCAGCAAATATGGGTGCAAAAGCAATGGAAACTGTACGCAAATGCTTTAACATGGAAAGATTTGTAAGCGATTGGAACCTACACTTTAAAGAAGTTATAACAAAAAAATAGAGAGGAATATATAATGAGAATCACGATCACGCCATACAATTTAAAAACTGCGGAACTTAGGAAAGTGACAGATGTAGTAGTTCACAATTTGCCTGAGCTAGACTTAGAGTGCGAAGATTCAGAGGCCAGACTTCTGATTTGCGACAACTATTTCTGCAAGTGTAAACCTGAACATTTTAGAAACGTGTTGATGAACCTGATGGCAAAAATCAGGCTAGGTGGAGTGCTACAAATTAGCACAATTGACATTGCTAAACTTTCTAGAGAAATGACAAAAGGCAATATTTCTTTGAAGGAATTTAATGATTATGTTTTCTCTGGGTTAACAAATTGTCAATCCTTTGGTATTGACTACCAACAGCTTTTAACCCACGCTGAATCAATTGAAAGTCAATTTGGGTTAGTGTTTAACAAACAAGTACATTTTAGCAATGAAGCTATCGTCCAAGTTTCTATGCAAAGAGTTCAAGGAGCAAATTAATGACAGAAGAATTACAAGTTTACTCAAGTTGCAAAGATTGTGTTTTCTCTCGCGAAGTGACTGACTGCACTCTAGACCGAGTAGAAAAGCTGGGGCTAAAAGAAGTTGCAGAAGATGGAACAAATGTTTTGAATAGATTTTGCACGACTTATAGGCCAAAAAAGTGGCTGTCTGAGATAAATGAGTTTCAAACTCCAGAGTCCGCTGTACTTGAAGAAATACAGCCGCGTGTTGGTTTTTTTGTTAAATTCAATACAGAGTCAGACAATCCTATCGCAGACCTAAGCAAAACAGTTGATGATATTGTGAATCAAGAAGATATTCCAGCTAGATATATAGCTGTGATAAACGACAAGGTTGAGTACAATGAAGAAATTTTTGAAATCCTAAAGTCCAACTTTACTTGGGACGTTACAGAATTTCACATCGTGCAAATGGAAGCGAAGTTTGTAAACGTAGATAGAGTTGTGGACGAAGCATTTTCTCATGCTAAAAATGGATGGCTGTATGTAACAACTTCTGGCGAGCCTGTAAAAAGGGACTTGATTAAAAGAATTCACAACCGAGTGAACATACAACTTAAAAAATTGTCGTTTGTCGAGCCTTATAGTGGCTCAGACGGCATGTTATTTCACACTCCCTTGTTTAAGTTTTTAAACGGAAACAAAACAAAGGTGTTTAGCGATGAACATTCTGACAGTAGACCGTTTATCGAAAAAGTTAGAGATGCCGCAAGCAGAAGTGACAAAGAGTGCTTTCTTACATGGAGGAGATTTCAACGTGGATAATTTACCTAAAGTAGCTATCATTTGTGCTAATTATAATTATAGCGATTATATCGTAGCCGCTATGGAAAGCATCGTCAATCAGACTTATCAAGGCGAACTGCGTTTGTATGTTGTAGATGATGGGTCGTCTGATGATTCGTGGGAAAAGATACAAAAATTTAATAACAATAAATTTGTAAATTACGATAAAATTCAAATAGAAATTCTAAGCATAGAAAACTCTGGTGCTAGTGTTGCTCGTAACGTGGCTATTAGAATGTGTTGGGATTGGGCTGACATTATCGGTGTTCTTGATGCCGATGACGCTTACTACCCAGAGAAAGTCGAGAAACTGGTAGCCAAACTTGTCGAACACGAAGAAGTAGGAGTGGCATACGCAGACTACGTAAATGTTTTTCCTCATTTCACAAAGAGAGAATTTAAAAAACCCTACGATAGACAGCTACTTAACAGAGAGTGCATAGTGCATAGCAACTCATTGATCAAGAAAAAGTACCTAGAAATGGTAAAACTTCCAAACGGAGAGTTTTATCGAAGTGAGCTTCACGGGCCAGCTTCTCAAGGTTTTATAGGTTGTACAGAAGATTACGACCTATGGTTGAGATTAAGCCAAGTATGTGTGTTTGCTCACGTACCAGAGCTTTTAGGGTTGGCAAACCAACACGGTAGAAATCAGTCAATGAAAATGACACAGCAAATTTTCAATGAAAACGCAAAAATTATAAGAGGTGATAATGAATAGAAACACAGCAAAGATACTTGCATCTAAAGACTCTAGGAAGTTAGAAAATGTATCTGTTGCCATCCTCAACGCAGGAGTTGGAGCAAGGATAAAATCTTGCGAGCCTAGAAGTCTAATAAAAATCAAAGACAAACAAATAATTGATTGGCAATTAGACGCTATTGAGTTTGCATTTGAAAAACCAGATGTTATAACTGTTGTGGGGTGCAAGCCAAACAGAGTGTTTAAAAAAATTGGCGACAAAATAAGGATCGTTGAAAATCAACTCCATGAAAGCACAAACAACTCTGAAAGTTTAAGACTGGCGTTTAACGCTTCAATTACTTCAAACTTCATGTTCCTTCACGGAGACTTGGTTTTTAATAGGGATTTGCTGGCCGAAATGGATTACAGTCAATCTTTCGTGATCTCAGACTCTCAAGGAATGATAAAGAAAAATGAAGTTGGTCTTACTGAAGTTAATGGTGAGCTTTCGGTGTTGTCATACGGACTTGAAAGAAAGTGGTGTCAAATAGCTTTCTTCACTGGTAGAGAATTAGATTTGTTAAAAAATATCTTCAACAAATTTAATGACACAAATAAAAAGATGTTGTCGTTTGAACTAATCAATCAGATAGTTTCTTGCGGTGGCAAATTTAAATGCTTTGAACCTAAGTCTATGAAAATACTAGAAATCGACACAATAAAGGATGCTAAAAATGAAAATATTAATCTCTAATGACGGATATCACGCCCACTACTATCAAAGACAGTCTTGGGTCAATGCGTTTGCAAAAATGCAAGGAGTTTCCGTCGCGTTATGGGACATTAACTCTGTTTCTGCTTTCGATGTTTTTGATGGGTTTGAACCAGATATTTTTTTGGGGCAATTATACAATCTAACACCCTCTATTGTTAAGTGCATAAAAGAACGTCCGCACCTAAAGGTTGGGCTACGTGCTGGCGATTGGGGTGACCATGAAAAAGAAGTAGATAAAAGTATTTACAATATATTGTACGCTACCAAAGAAGAAATTGAAACTCTAAAAGAACTACAAGGTGAAACTGGTCAAGTTTCATTTGTTCATATACACTACCCAAAAGAGGCATTGAAGCAAACTCACAATTACTACGACAGTATTGGGGTGAGAGCAACGTCAATAATGATGTGTGCTGACACTGATGCGTACTCTAACCCTGAACCTGACCCCGACTACGCATGTGATATAGGCTTTGTCGGTGGGTACTGGCCTTACAAGGGGCAAGTTATTGAGCCTTATCTATTTCCATTGCTTGAAAATGTTGGTGAATACAATGTTAAAATCTTTGGAAATCAAAACTGGTACGTTAATCAATACTGCGGCTTTATCGACGAACCAAAAGTTAAAGACTTGTTTGCATCAGCTAAAATTTGCCCAAACCTTTCTGAGGCTCACGCCCAAGCATTTGGTTTTGATGTAAATGAAAGAATATTTAAAATTCTATGTGCTGGAGGTTTTTGTGTCAGCGACAACGTAGCAGGCTATAATATGTTTGGTGACGGTATTGTTATCGCAGACTCTCCCGCAGATTTTAAAGAAAAGATTGACCACTACATTAAAAACGAATCTGAGAGAAAAGCAATAGCCTCAAAGGGCAGAGATTTTGTTTTAAAAAATCACTCTAATCAAATTAGGGCGATGGAAATATTAAAGGAGTTTAAAAACAGATGAGCAGAGTATTAGTAACTGGAGCTAATGGATTTTTGGGTAAAGCTGTTTGTAGAGTGTTAGCAAACGCTCATCATGAAGTTATTCCTCTAAATGGCAAAAGAGAATTTGATTTAACAGATAAGAAGCAAGTGTTCCACGCTCTTACCTCAACAAAGCCAGAAAAGGTTATTCACCTAGCTGCAACTTGTGGGGGAATTGGAATCAATCAGGAGCAGCCCGGAAAGTTTTTATACGACAACTTGGCTATGGGAATGAATCTTATTGAAGGTTGTAGGCAGTACGGAACAGAAAAGTTTGTGATGGTTGGTACTGTTTGTGCCTATCCTAAATTCACTCCTGTTCCGTTTAAGGAAACCGATCTGTGGAATGGCTATCCAGAGGAAACCAATGCACCATACGGAATTGCAAAGAAAACCTTGATGGAAATGCTTATCGCATACAAAAACCAATACAGGTTTAACTCTTGTAATTTAATTCCAGTTAATATGTATGGAGAGTATGACAACTTCGACCCAAGAAGTAGCCACGTCATTCCTGCTCTAATTTTAAAAATTGCAAAAGCAATGGATACAATGGTAGACCCAGAGATCACAATTTGGGGCAATGGCACTGCCAGTAGAGAATTTTTGTACGCATCTGATTGTGCTGACGCAATCGTTAAGGCTATGGAAGTAGAAACATCTCCTGATCCAATCAATCTAGGGACGGGACAAGAAATATCTATCTCAGACTTGGTAAACAAGATAGCACAAATTATGGGCTACAAAGGGTTGATTTCGTTTGACAACTCAAAGCCCAACGGTCAACCAAGAAGATGCCTAGATGTAAGTCTAGCGAAAGAAAGGCTAGGATGGCAAGCTAAGACCCCACTCGATTTAGGGTTGGTTCACACAATTGAATGGTTTTACGCACATAAGGAAAGATTAAGTGATTACTACGATTATATTTAGCAAAAACAGACCTTTGCAGTTGGATCTATGTTTACAGAGCCTAAAGCGTTTTCGCACAGAATGGACAGCTATAGTTATCTATGACTGCGATGAAGAATACAAAGATTCTTACAAAAGTATTTCAGATACCTATCCAGAGATTTCCTTTTGGCCGCAAAGCCGATCTTTGTTTAAAGATGTTAAGCACGCTATTGAGCAAAGTGATGGGGATTACATCTGCTTCATGACGGATGATAGTTTTTTCTATCGGGAAACTCCGCTTATTAACAATCATGTCTTACAGCAGGTCGAGAAATTAAACCTCGTTGGAAGCATATCTCTTCGGCTAGGTTTGAATATTAATAAAAGAAGAGTCATAGAAGACGAAGAGTATACGTGGGGAGACGATAATTTATTCTGGATGGGTTCGGAAGGAATCTACAAAGTGAGCGATACGCCGCTTATGATCCACAACAGAACTACCCATTTTGTTAACAGTTATTGGAACTACCCTTTAACTTTGGATGGGTCTATATTTAACAAAACAGAGATTCTAGAATATGTTGCCGAGCTATGTTATTTAGAACCTTTAAAAAAATGGAAACAAACTCCTAACGAGCTAGAAAGCGGGCTTCAAAGATATATAAACTTAGCAAGGCCATTTATCGCCTTTCCAGAAAAATCATGTGTTGTAAATAGTCCAAACAACATGGTTCAAAACACAGCCATTGACAACAAGTCTGGAGAATTTTTTCCATTAAACGAAAAAGATTTGCTAGGCATTTTCAAAACAGGCGTTAGAATAGATTTAGAA
>Ga0208767_1000719_pt1 | contig 27343 bp, 18 predicted proteins | sample VirMetDEL_Mar_21_FD_184514 | JGI IMG/M metagenome (GOLD analysis project Ga0208767, IMG submission 184514) | Aqueous microbial communities from the Delaware River and Bay under freshwater to marine salinity gradient to study organic matter... | ecosystem: Environmental > Aquatic > Marine >... | reverse complement strand
TATAAACCAAATGAAGATGATATGTGGTATTTGGACCCACCTTATTGGGCGGCTACAGATAGAAATGATTACTACATACATTCGTTTACAGAGCAAGACCATATAGACTTAAAACAAATCTGCGACGATATAGATAAAGGCGGGGGAAAGTTTATGGTATCTTATGATGATAGACCTGAGATTTGGGAAATGTATAGATATTATAATATTGATACAATATCAATTAAATATGCTGGTCAATTACATAGCGATGAAGAAAAGAATGAAATCGTGATTACAAATTATATACCAAAAAAAGAACAAATTAGCTTATTTGATGATTAGGAGGAAATATGTCTGATAAGAAAGACTTTAAAGAACTAACTGATATGCATGAAATGCCTAAAAATGAAGAGGCTGAAATTGCAGTATTAGGTTGTATTCTATTAAAGGGAAATGAATTATTTGAACAAGCAAAAACACATATAAGAAACCCAGAAGCATTTTACACAGATAAACACAAAATAATATGGAACGCTTTTCATAATCTATACAAGAATGATACTGCAATTGACTTGGTTACAGTAAGCGGAGAGCTAAAGGACAATAAAGCAGATGTATCAATACATTTCTTGAGTGGATTAACAGAAATGGTTCCACATACCCATCACGTTGAAGCCTATGCTAAAGACGTATGGATGAAATTTATACAACGCAAAGTAATTCATAGTTCAAGATTACTATTCAATGCAAGTATGAATAATAAGAAAGATGTCTTAGAAATTATTCATCAACACGAAAAAGCCATTGAAGATTTGAAAGATACTACACCTAATAAAACTGTAGAAACTGAAGATATTATTGGCGATACAATAGAAACATTGAAAACAGGTAGTAATCTAATACCATTTGGCATTGAACAGCTTGATAAAGCAGCAGGTGGTATGACTAGAAGTGAAGTTACAGTTCTTGGTGGTAGACCAGGACACGGTAAAACAACGCTTGTAATTAATATTGTAAAACGATTATTAGAACAAGGCTTTAAAGTAATGTTATTTAATCGTGAGATGACTAATGTCGAAATGATGAAAAAGATATTAGTTATGGAGTTTCCAGAATTTAGTTATGAAAAGATTCGTAAAGCTGGAAACATTGATACTGAAATTAGTAAGATTGCATTAGCAAAAGAACGACTAGGTGAAAAATACAAGAATCTTATAATGCACGATGATTGTAAAACTCTTGCAGATGCTATGAAAGAGATAGCTAAAGAAAAACCAGATGTTGTTCTTGATGACTATATTCAACTTATTCGTACAGATAATAGTAGTAATAAAGATAGACGTTTTGAAATTGAAGATATTATGTTAGATTATAAGTGGATTTGTAAGAAAATCAATTGTAGTGCTATATTAGTATCTCAATTAAATAGGGAAATTGAAAGACGTATAGACCCTAGACCAAAACTATCAGACTTTGCGGAAAGTGGTGTAATTGAACAAACTGCTGAAGCGGCGTTCTTTGTTTACTATCCTTATGCGGTAGATGATAGAGAAAATGATAGATATGAGTCTGAGATTATTTGTCAAAAGGCTAGATATGGTCAATTAGGTAGTTATACTATGGGCTTCAATGGAGATAAATGTAGCGTTTACTTTGATAGAACAGAAGCTATTAGTGTAATGTCTAAGTATAAGGAATAATGAAAACAAATAAACTATTAAGTATAGACCCTGGATGGAATGGAGCGATTGCTGTTTTCGAATACCATCGTAATCACATATACCTCCAATCTACCAGTAATTGTCCATCCTCCAGGGACGAAAATGATTTAGCAGAAGTATTTAAAGAATGTATGGGCGACTCTGTATCAACAACTCGTAATGAAATTGATATTAGTTCCGAATCGACACCTAAAGTCGTAATTGAAAGGGTATGGAGTCGTCCGTATGAAAGAGGTGCTTTTGCTTTTGGTAAAAACTATGGAATGTGGTTAGGTATAGCGGCTTCCTTTGGGTGTGAAATTATAAGAGTATTACCTAGAGAATGGCAACTTACTATTGGTGGAGGTAAAGAATCTATTCCAAAAGATTATCAAGAACGAAAAAGATATTTTAAAGCACTTGCACAAAATTGGGCAGGTGATGAACATAAAATTACGTTAACTAATGCAGATGCTGTTTGCATAGGCATACATACAGTACAGGAGGTATTGTTTAATGAGTAAAGTAGGAAATGATAGTGAATTATACGCTGAGTATATGCAACAAAAAATGGATGATATTGAATACGAAAAATATCAACAACAAATAGAAAGAACAAAATATAGACGAAAATTTATTACAGACACTAAAACAGACTTAAAAGACTTATATCGTATTAAAAGACAATTAGAAAACACAAAGTTTGATGCTTTCTTACATCCTGAAAGATATCAAGATAAAAAAGACATTATTAAAAAAGTTGATAAAGTAATTAAAATTAATGAGTTCTTCATTAATCATCTTAAAAAATCATACAATTAAGTTTACGCACCAAGTAAACAGACAAATTTAGTGGATAGTTATATTAAAAATATTGTACAGACAAGGTTTATAGCTTATCTAGTGCTTCCATTACAGCTTTATTATAATCATATCGCTGTACTTTTTTAGGTTTTTCTTTATCTAAACCATATAATTTTTGAACAGCTGGTTGTACAATTTGTTTTTTACGAGTTTCACTTCTAGGATATAATCCTAATTCACCTTGTAATAATGTAAAGCTATTAATTCCTTTAGACCATTTAGGTATAGTGTTAGTAAACAGACGATGTGTTTGTGTGTTTAATACTTTAACAGCTTCAGACATTTTTTCATTACCAGATAACTCAGACATATCTTGGTATCCAGCCATAAATGCTAATGCAGAATCTTCATCCATATTATAGAATCCCATAATGTTTCCTATCGATACGGCGTCTGATACAAACGGACCACCAAATGTACCTATAATAGGACCTTTACCAAAAAATGCTCTTTTACGAGTTTCTTCATCACCAGCTACTACATCGTGATATGATTTTATTCTTTCCCAAGTATCATTTTGTACAAGGTTTCCTAAATCCATATTTAATAATGGAGCCATAACACCATTGATTGCTAAATAAGTTAATCCTAAACGATACATTCTCCAAGCAGGTTCACTATTCCATTGTTTAGTAAATACAGCGTCAGTACCATCTCTTACAATTTTTCTTTGTAGATTAAAAAAGTTAAATCCATAATGTTGGAACTGTGTTAATATTGCTCCTATTGGACCACGCATAATTTTTGCTTTTGCAAGAGGCGAATAATCAAAATGTAAATTTCTAGTAGCGGCATTACCTTCAGCTTCAGCTACTTTTCTTTTATATTGTTCAAATCTAAATTCATATTCAGTAGCATCGCCTTCTTTAAATATCTTTCTGTTTCTATCTTTACTATTACGTAATTCTTCTACAGTCTCTTCTCTACCTTCTCTTTTTAAATCTCTTTGTAATACACGTTCAAATCTATTTTGATACATTTGTAAATTAGATTCAATAGCTTTCCAAGATAATGCATAACCTATTTTAAATGTCCATCTACGATTAATATTATTTTCAACCCAAGTCATAGGTTTACCTAATGTTTCAGCAGTCTTTTGTATTTGGTCTCCTATTCTATCACCCATAGACACATCTATAACTTCTTCATATGTTTTTGTTCTTTCGTTATATTCTGTACGAGTGAACTTCATACTACCATAAATATCTGTAATCTCAGGAAACAATACACCATTATTTTTTAGCCCTTCATTAATACGAGCCATCATATCTGTATCTTTATAAATTTCTCTAGCTTGTTTAATTCCATTTCCGCCAAACCAAATATAGTTAAATAAACTTTGTGTACTATTACGAACCGCACCTCTAATATTTAATCCTAACTTACTTGCAAACTCTAAACTGGTAATCATTCTTGATAGTTGTGTTCCCATAGTAGGATTTTCAAATCGTGTTCCTACAATATCAGAATAACTATCAGATACATAATTCTTTAAAAAGTTTAATTTTGCTTCTACTTGTTTGTTATCACCTCTTAATTGTGTTTCCATTATATCTTTCATTACATCCATATACTTTCTAGTATTAAATGCATTGTAATTAAATCGTATTGCATTATTAGCATATGATTGCATAATAGGAAATACATTATAATTAATACGCTCGTGCATTGGCGTAGAGTCTGTTAAGTTTCTATTAATATAAATGTTTTCGTTTAATACTTTTTCTAAATTATCTATAATATCTGTAGCTTCTTTTACTTGTTTAGGTTTACTTGCAAGAGCTAACTTTTGTGCCGCTTTAGACAATGAAGGAAATATATCTAAACTTAATACAGGAAAATATCCATTACGTTGCAAATCAGCATCTTTAAATCTATCTCTTACACTTTCTAGTTTTTGTATAGTTTCATTAAAACCAGGTAAATCTTTCATTATAGGATTGTTATTTTTTAATCCATATAACATATTATTAATACCTTGTATCATTAATCTTGTTGATTCTGGTTGTAATTGATTACGCCATACTTCTGCAGCCGCTTTGACATTATTAGAATATTGACCTGTTTTTAATAACTCGTCATATGTTTTTCTACTGTCATTTGCTGTTCTTTCTTTAGGCGCAGATGCTAGTTCGTGAAATTGTTGTAACACTTTTCCTTCACCTTGTTTCATAAACTCAGCTATTTCGCCGTGATACAATCTATCAGCTTCACCATCTTTTCCTTCTCTTCTTAATTTATTATATTCCCCATACAATTTTTTTAATTCTTTTTGTGCTTTAGTAAATTTTACTTTATCACTTACTTTAGCACCTTCAATTAATGCATCGCCTTTTAACAAACGCAAGATTCTATTTAGTCCTTCGTTTGACATAGAAGTTTGACCTTTCATAAACTCATTGGACTTTTGTACATCTTTAAACCAATCAGCAACAAATGGTATATCTTTATACAGCTCTTGTGGCAAATACATATACTCAGCAAACTTACCTCTTGTAGTGCCAACATTTTTTACAGTTCTATCTGTTAATCGTTTTAATAACTTTAATTCTTCTGTGTATGGTACTCGTGATTCACCATTAGTTACTTGATGTACTAAACGATTAAACATATCAGCAGAATGTGAACCAAATTGTTGAATTACTGATTTGCTTTGAAAATCTTGTGCAATCTTTCTATACGCCATTGCATCTTTTTCTCTTTGTTGTGAGGGATATTTACATTCAGCCATTAACAGTTCCTCTTTAGTTCATCAATATGTCTATTAGCAACATCTTCTGGGTTTGCTTGTTCGTTTCCGTATTTCTTTCTACCAAGATGGTCGACTCCATTATAGCTACCTCCAGACATAGTATCACTAGTGTTAAATATACTACCTTTATCTTTTTGATACAAGAACAATGCATCGTCCATTTCTTGAGCTCTACGCAATCCTTCTATACCATTAAGTTGCATATGTCTACCATACATACTCATACGTGTAATTACGTGTGTTGGTAGTTGTAGTTCTTTACCATTGGTAATAATATCTCTAATCATACCTACACCAAACATACTTTGTAATCTACTATATTCATCTAACTTACTAAACTCCATTTGTTCTCTCATTTTACTAGCTGTGCCAGGATAGAATGCATCTACAAGTTCCGCTTTACTATGTCCTGTTGCAATTTCAAATGGTTCTACAAAGAATGAATGTTCTACATCTTTACCTGTAGCTTCATTTAATGCTTTAATATCTGTTTCTCTATTATGTAGTCTATTGTATACATATTCATAACTACGACCAATTCCTTTGACGAATGCATCTACTTGCATTGTGTCAAATTTTACCATAGAAGCACTATTTGTTTGTGAGTCTATCATATATCCTAATCCTAGGTTAATAAACTTTTCTACATTTGTTGTAGTTGGTTTAAAGAAAAAACTACCATTATAATTTACAAGTGTTGAAGTATCCATTTCAGGTGTCATTAATCGCAACATAAACCAAGTTTGTTGTTGAGAATCTAATCCTTGTAAAAAACTATCTATCTGATTATAAAACCAATCTTTAATTTCATTTTCAGTACGCCATCTTACTTTATCTTTAGCAAAAAATTCTTGCCAAGCCGCATTATAATCTTGTTTAATTTCTCTAATTTTAGATTCAATATATTTATATTGTCCTTCATTCTTAGCAAATCCTATTTCTGCACCTACTTTATATCCATAGAATCCAAATCCTTCCATAAGAGCTAATGTATTAATCATATCAGAATCTCTTACAGTATCTATCTGCATACCTTTGTCTTGTAGGTCTTTATCTACACGTTTTACAACGGCATCAAATTCTTCTTTTGTTAATGCATCTTTTTTAAGATTTGTTTTTTCTTTAAATACTTCTGATTTAATTCTAGCATTTCGAATAGCATCATAATCTTTATTTGTAATTGGAAATCCTTTTTTATCCATACCAGGTTTATAGATTACTAAGTTATTTAATATACCATCTTTTGCTTTTATTAATTTGTTAATTTGTCTATCATAATAATTATAAGAATCATAATTACCTTGACCTTTAATACTAGCTTGTTTAGAACGTATTCTTTTTAGTTTGTCTATTCTATTTTGTATTTCATTTGCTACCTGTATACTTCTTGCATCATTTTTAAAATTACTGTTGAATTGTGCAATAGCATCACCCATATCATTAATTGGCATATTAGTTAATTCAGCTATTTCATCAGCAAAAGGTATAGTTTCTGATTTGTCTTTTCTACCTACAGGTCTAAACTGAATATTTTTCATATGCATAATTTCAGCTAATACTCTATCGTGATGCATAAAGTTCTCAGATGTTTTAGATGTATTTGTTAAACGAGCATCTTGTGCAAATCCACCAAAGTAGTCTATATCCTGACTATTCCATTTTTTTCCATTTAAGTTGTTTGCATAATACTGTGCACGATTCATAGCATAATTAAATTCTTCTGCTTGAGATACTAAGTCTCTCCATCCTACACTTTTAGATTCACCATCTTTATAAATCTTATTAGATAGTTTTAGTATTTGTTCGTATGGACGTATTAATGCTTTTGTAATAATTTCTTTATCTTTAGAATCAATCTTTGCATTTTCTAATCTTGTAAGTTCAGATGTTTCTATTTGTTTTCCTTGTACTTTTTGTCTTGTAGTAATTAATTTTGCTTGTACAAAAAATCCGTCTTTTGCATTAAAGAATATATCGTCCATAATACTTTGCTTGTCGCTAAACTTATTACGATTATATCCATTTTCATAGTCAAGTATTGCTTGATTATAGTCTGCAATCTTTTGATATACTTTCTTTAAAGAAGCTCCTTGTCTAATAGTAATATATCTTTTATTTGCTCCTTCACCAAACTCAAATACTACACGTGCTGATTTACCAGTTTCACTATCAATAAATTTTTGTTTTCTTGTAGTTTGGTTACTCAAGAAATATTGTACAATTCTATTAGCATTCATTAAAGAACCACGTAGATACATAGCATTTTGTTCGTATGCCATATATTTTTGTATACTTTCAGCTGTGTTTTGTAATCCTTCATAGTTCATCAAACCACCTTCTTTAGGAAGCGGTTGTGAATCTTGTATCATTTCACGACCTTTAACATATTCACTTAATGTGTTTTTATTTGAGTTCCACCAATAGTTTACGGTATCAATATCAAAGTCTCCTTCAGCCGCTCTTTTAACATCTACACTATTTAAATTAAACTGATTAGACATATCTTTACTTAAGAATCCTTTTAACCCTACTACCATTACACTACTTGGTTTTGTATGTGGATTACGTTCTACAGCTAATGCTACTTGATATTCACCTTTACCTTTACCCAGTTTATATACCGCTTGTTGTAAGTCATTTAATGAAGAGTTTTGATTAATACCTTCTTTTTCTAGCGCTTGTTTAATTTTACTATTTTCTGAGGCAAATACATCTATCACTTTATCATAATCACCTTTAACTCTTTGAATTAAATTTACATTTTCATTTTTCCAATCAATAGGTTTTAAACCATCAAGATATGGTATTTCAGCTTCACCAAAATTATAAATCTTTTCACCGACAATTAATGTATTCTTTAATCGTTCACCGCTATATATATCTTTTACGCCAAAGTCTGTTGGAGATAATACCGCATTACCACCTACAGTTTTAATTTTAAACATATCATCTACTAGATTGTTTTTAATCATATTTTCCCATTGTCTAGTCATAATAGTTGGTAGTACATTATTACGAGCAAATGCCGCCATAATACCTTCACTAGATAACATCTCTTGTCCTAAGCTTAATCGTGTTTCTGCACGTTGATTCATTAAACTTTTAAAATATGCTTTTGTCCAATTAGATTTACTTGGGTCTTTAAAGTCGCTAATTGCTTGTTTAATTTTAGTTACTTTTGGTTCTACATATTGCAAGTAATATGCTTTTCTAGATTCTTTAGTATTTAAATGTGAAGTATGGTTAATAGATAATGTTGCATATTCTTTACTTTTCTTTGTACTAATAATATTAATGTTTTCTGGTAAAATAGTTTGTTTAAACGCATTGTCAATAACAAAACCTGGTTTCAATACATCTTCAGCACGAAGTAAGTTAATTTCTCTAGATGAACCTATTTGTTTACTAGCACTAGTAAAAGTTAACCAAGCTACATCTTGATTTGCATCAAATATAGATTTTATTCTAGGATTATTTACCATAGCTGTTTTGTTTACAAATAATTGTTGATTAGCACCTGTACCTAATATGATAGGTTTAATACCACCTACTCTTGTAAAATCAGTTTCCCCAGCTAAATATGCTAGTGCTTTATATACTTTTTCGCTTACAAACGTAATACCATTTACATCTGATGCATCAGAAAATTTTTTACTATCTATTAATTCGTTAAATTCTTTTTCAGCTTTATCGCCTAATGTTTTATTTTCAGCTTTTAATTCAGCAATATCTTGTCTAATTTGCTCTATTACTGAGTTCTTTACATCAATACCATCAATTACTTCATCAGCTACGGTAACTTGTTTCCAGCGTTTCTTTGTATTAGCTAAATCAGATAATACTTCTATAACATCTTCTTTACCCTCAAAAGTAATTTCATACTTTCCTCTAGGTCCTTTACGCTTTAAGGCATTCAAATGCATTTTAATTAACGCATCTGTTTGACTTACTGCACTTATGTTGTTAAACAATGATGCACGTTTTAGTAATCCATTTAAATTCTTTCCTTCAAACGTACGCATATTTTCATTCCAGTAACGTTGACCAATAATTCTATCATAGATTAAATCATTCATTACTTTGTGCATATTTTCTGTAGCTAATGTTGTATCATTACCTATGTTCCATTCATAAACACCTTCTGATATTTCTTTAATGTTTACTTCTTCTAATAATTTATTTCTATCTATATTAACATCTTTATTTGCTTTTAATCTTGCATCTAACATTTTTACATAGTTGTTAGCAATTGCATCTAAGTTTATTTTATCTGATTTGATAAGATAAGCATACTCTTGTTTTCCCCAACGAAATGCAATAAATGATTGATTTGCGTTTACATCTGGATTAAAAGAGTTTACGGATTCCCATTCAAGTTGTTCTTTTGTTTTAAAAATATCGCTAATAGCAAATGCTTTATCTATTGAAGCATAAGTTCCTTGGAATAAGTTTTCTAATGCATTATTACGCAATCCAGCATCAGATAATGTTTGTCTATTACCTTTATCATTAATTCCCTTACCTTGTAAAATATTTACTTCTTTACCAAATTCTGATTGAGCGCCACGAAGTATTTGTACTACAATAGGTTCTTGTATTAAATCTTCTGAGGTTAATACATTTTTATTTTCTTGACCATTCCAATCATAACGTACTACTTTAATTTGTTTATTTTTTGTTTGTATAAATTGACTTAAAGCAATAGTAGCTTCTTGTATGTCTATTTCTTTAGGAGCATTATCCCTATCTACAATCTTTGCTTTTCCTAAATCTTTTTGGAAATCTTTTATAAATAAATCGTAGTCTTTATTATATACATCTTCTAAAATTCGTTGCATATATTGTACGTGGTCTGCAGTAGTTCTACCAGCTTCAGGTGGCAATTTAAATCTACTACCTTCAGCAAAATCATACTTATTTAGAATATCAGTTAGCTTAACATCTTTTGGTTCAGGAAAATCTTTTTCAAAGAATTTATCATTTCTTAACACTTCATCAATTGCTTTGTTTTCATCTTTAAAATTACGATTTAATCTATTGACTAACTTTTCACTATACTCTTTAATAGTTTCAGCACTCCAATCTTCGTCTGCAAACTTCTTATCTCCTTTAGGATTGTATAACTTTAATTCTTGTGCTAATGTATATACTTCTGTAGCACTCTTGTAATTGAATCGTGAACCTTGTCCCATTAAATTTAGTATTAACAATCTAAAACGTTTATTAGTCATATTTTCTGTACGAGCAATAGACTCAGTAATATCATTTATAAATCGTTGTGTTTCGTTTGTTAAACCTTCTGTTCTAATAGTTTCAATATGATTCTTCAATTCTAAAAGTTTTGCGGGTGTAATACCAGTTTCGTACTTATTACCACCACTTCTATTTAATACACCAGCACCACTAATAACATCTTTACCATCAATTTTTCTTACAGGTTCACCTTTGCTATTTACTGGATTAATTTCATATGGTCTAATAATTCCTTGTAACGCCGCTAATACATCATCAAAAAACCCTGGAGCTTCATTTGCTTTCAAGGTTCCTCTTTCTACTAATTTTTGCATAGACAATAATGCATCTAATATCCCTACATTATTTTCGGTAACTCCTTGTCGTTTTAATGATTCAATAGTTGCTTCAATACCATCCGTATTTGCTTTATCTAACCAACCTTCTGTTTTGACATCAAACAATACTCTAGACACAGAACGTAATGTAAAGTTTTTCGTAATACCAAAATCTTCTAATGCTTGTAATACGCCAATGTCTTCTACATCTATACGCTCACCATTATTCTTTGTGCTATTACGTAAACGCTCTATATTATATCGTTGTGCTACTTGTTTGCCCATTTCTGTAATACTTAAGGAACTATTATTTCTTTTTAATACACCGCTAAATGCGTGTATACCAACATTTTCAAGAGTGTTTATAACAAATCTAGCTTGTTCTTGTGTAATGGTTTTAGTACTAGCACTTCCTAATGCTGGGTCTAAATTAGAATGCATTTGACGAATAGTTTTTAAGATAGCGTTCATTTGATGTTCTAATTGTCTATCTCTATTTCTACCTCTTGATACTACAAAATTACCTACAACATTTAATGCTGTATCTGCATCCATAAATACATCAGCAAATTCTGCATTTGTATCAAATATGTTTTTTAATCCATTAGGACCAGCAGCAGTTCTAATTGCATTATGTAAGTCTAAAAATCTAAATGCATCTGTTAATGTTTCAGTAGAGTAGTCTACTTGTTGTCTAATTTCATTTAATTTTAAACGACCATTAAGTTCACCTAATCCTTGTTTATAGGTTGCTAATAGTTCTTGCATTTTACCGCTATCAAATTTATCACCAGTTAATTCCCAAGGAGTGCTGGATTTTGTATGTACACCTTCTGAAGTAATTAGGTTTACTAATTCATTGTATCCATCAATAGCCGCTTCTGTTCTAGCATCTAATTGTTTACGTTGTTCTCCTGATAATTTGATACGAATTTGTCTAAATTCTATACGTGAGCTATTAGGTATCTTAGTATACAATCCTACATCTCCAAATACATCAGCTAAATTAGTAGCATTAACATCTAATAAATCTCTTAACTCATTAATAAATACAGCATTTGCATCATTAAATCTATCATAGACATCTAAACGAGTCATTAATCCTTCTTTATCAGCACTTTTAACAAATCTATTTTTTTCAGCTTTTGTTAATTCACTCCAAACTTTAAATCGTCTTTCTTTTTTAGATTTTAATATTTCTGTTTCGTGAGCCGCACGTTTGATGTTTGTAGATTCTTGGTGTATAATCTCATTATAAATACTTTCATACTGAGAATCATTTTTAATTTGATTATTTTCTTTTGGTTTTACATCTAAACTTTTTACAGTAGTAAATCCTACATTACCTTTTCCACCTGCAATTACCATATCGTGAATACTATTTAAAGTTTCTAAATTTTCTGGTGTTTGATTACGTACAATAGAAGGTATTTCAGTTTCAATTAACGCTTTAACATAAATATTAGACCATTCAGGACTATTCTTCATAGAAGTACCAAATGCATTCATTAATTGTTCTTGTGCTAATAATTTTTTAGGAAATTCTCCGTGAGCTTTAAACCCTAATACTTGCATTCCTTCATAACTACCATTAATATTTTTATATTGTAGTTCTTTTCCGTGTTTCATTAAAAATGCACCAGTCATAAAACTAATTAATTTATCTTCAAATGGTATATTTGGATTTAAGAATACTTCATTCATACCACCCATTGTATAACCACCTAATACCATTCTAGGAGTAGATTGTAATATATCTTTTCCAAACTCAGCTACAAACTTCTTTCTCCATTGACCTTGTACTTGTCTATTTAAATCTCTTAATGCATCACGCATAATAATTGTTGCATCTTCTTTTTGTTGTAATGCTTTTTTACCACGTGATTTGTTCATTATAATATCTCTAAATGTTTGCGTAGAAGCCGCTTCATCATCTATTCTATTCCATAATGGATGTTTTTTTACAAAATTCTTTAAGTCTAATGCAATAGGACCACCTGTATATGCATCATCTTTAATGTTTGCTAATAAATTATATTGGTCATAAATCGCTTGTTGTCCTTTTTTAGTAGTAACATCAATTGTAGAAGAATGGTTTTTACTAGCTTTTAATATACGTTCTATACGTTGCGCACCATTACCACGCATTAATGGTAACATACCACCTCTAACACCGCCAGGAACAAATCTTACTGCACCTAATAAATGTCCCATCATAAGTGCGTGTTTTGTTGTTCCGCCAAAATCAGCTTCTACTTCATCGCCTGTAACAAACTTACCACCTAATACATCAATTCCGTGCATTAAATTTTCTACACCAGCAAACAATAACGCTTCTTCACCTAAATGACCATATAGGTTTGCGACTTTACCGCCTTGTTGCATCATATTAAATGGAATAAATCTATGTAAATTTTGTGCAATAAGTGATTGCATACTAGTAATAGGAACACCATCAACCGCTTTCCAAGCATCTTTTACAATAGAATTAATTGCTTTTTCTGCTACACCTTTATCAATTCTAAATCCTTTTTGCATAGCCAAATCATCTATCATTTTATAAGCGTTATCCATAATTTGTTTTGAAAACTCATTACGCTTTGTTACTGTTTGAAACGCTCCATCAAATCCTTTAATAGGATTAATTAATGCAGGGTCTAATACGTGTTTTTTAAATGATTCAATGATGTCATCAGTTTTACTAATACCATCTGCTAATTCTCCTTTTTTACCAAATTTTATAGCACCTTTCTTTGATAAAACATTTTCAATATCTTTAGTAATACTTTTTGCAACGTTAGTAGCACTTTTTTGTCCAGCAAATGCTCTACCTACACCACGCATAACCTGTGCACCATATTTAAATGGTACTAAAAATCCAGCTGCACTACCTACCGCTTGTCCTAATTTACCACCTAAACTATCAGATGCACCTTCTGCTGGGTCCCAATCACTCACGGCACTTGGTATTCCTCCTAATGCTAAATCTACAAATGATTCTCCAGCTTCTCTACCAAAGTCCCATAATCCAGAACCAAGGTTTTCAAACATATTCTTTTCATCTACTTCAATACGTCTAGCACCAATCATACCACCAGATTGTTGTACAGGTGTTTGACCTATAGGAGAACTAGGTATCTGTGTAGGTGTTTGTGTAGAAATTCCTTTTAAATTATCTTCAAATTGTTTTTCTACTTTTTGTTCTAAGTTTAAGCCTTTTCTTAACTCACTTAAATCTGGCATTTACTACCATCCTCTCCATAATTTATTGTATGCTGGTTTTATTTCTTGTTTCTTATTTTCTAGCACATCTAATGTTGTTTCTAATAATAATTTTTCAAGATTGTGCTGTTCTTGCATTTCAGGTCCATAAATATTTCCATTGCTCATATCACTTGTTAATCCAATACTTTCATTATAATCAATGTATTTATTATGTTGATTTACTTCTTGTTGAATTTCTTTATTTAAATCTTTTAAAGCATTTTGACTTTTACGTATTTCATAGTTAATAATATCCATTTGCCCTTTTAATGCATTAAATTTTGTTTTCTCATCTGCGTCATAAGGTACAGTCATTTCATCTATTTTTACAGCCCATTCATTTAAATAAGGTATTCCTTTTACAATTTGTTGTTTACGTGCTAACATATTAGCTTCGCTATTATCTAAATTAATAAATTGCATCATAGATTCAGAATCTAAGGTGTTTAATACGCCTTCTAACGTTATTTCTTCGCTTTTATCTGGTTGTAGTATGTTTGACTCGTCTGCACCTAGTAATGACTCATCTAATATCATATCTTTAAGTCCACTTATTTGGTCTTGTAAAATATTAAAATCAAAATCACCTAGTTCTACTTGTTGTAATTCTGCAGTCAATCTATTATATCCATCTCTAAATTGTTTTCCATCATTATAATTAGTCAATGCAGTTCCAGTTGCTTGTTCCCATTGTCCATATAAAATATCTAATTCACCAGTAGCACTTCCACCACCTTTAATTAATTTGTCTATCACACGCATTTGTGTAATCAAATTGTCTGCTGCTGCAACATCCATTGTAATTGGTTTGCCTGTTGCTGTGTCAGTAAATACAAAGTCTCCATTACCAGTTAAACTTTCTATCATTGCTTTTTTATTTTTATCAGATATAGCACCATCTTCATCTAAAAAGCTACTATACCAACCATCAAAAGTAGTATTCCATACAGTTTTTGCTTCTGAACCCCAATTCGTTAATGCTACTTGTGCTAATCCTTTTGCTCTATTAATAAATCGTTCTTCTTTTTTAGCTAACAATTCTTCTTGTTGTAATCCTAATTGTTCTCTTTTAAAAGCAAGTTCTTTGTCAAATCGTTCTTCTTGTTGCGCCATTTGTAATGCTCTTAATGATGCTTCTGTTTTAGCGTCTTCTCTTCTAGCACGACTTTCCATCATATAGTTTAATGTTCTAAATATATTTGCGTATTCTACAGCCATTGTTTATCCTTTAAAATAATACTTCCCAAAAACTATCTCTTTTTGATAAATTTTGATTTTGTCTTTTTAATAATTTTTTCTGATTTTCAATAGAAGCTAATGTACTAATTTCATATTCATCTGCTGCTGCAAATCCAGCATCTCTTGTTCGTTCTAGTTGTACATATTGAGATTGAAATGCTCGGTCCATTTTATCAGTTAAAAAATCCATTTCTGATTCTATTGCACCTACATTAGCAAATTTATTTAAATCCAATGTTTGTTCCATTGTTCTACCAATGCCTTCCCATTGTGTACCAGATTCTATTCCAGCTTGTTCAAAACTAAATCTAAATTCGTCTTCAGCAACTTCACGCTGTGCTTGTGCAGTATCTTTTGTAAATCCTAATGCATCATTTAAAAATTCTATTTGTATATTGTTAGAAGCTATTTGCGCTCTATTTGCACTTGCTTCAGCACCAGCTCCGCTTAATATACTATATGCTGATAATCCTAATTGTGCTATTGAATATGGGTCCATTATTCTACCTCGTCTTCCATAGTATATATTTGACTTGCATTTGCATCTACATTAAATAATTGTAAATTTTCATCTACAATACCAGCTTTCTTTAATAATTCTTGTTCTTCGCTATATTCTTCTATAAATGGATTAATATTATCTCTATTTTTATAACGTTTCCACATAGAATTATCACCGTAAAAATCTCCTAAATCTAATCCTTTTTCTTTACCAGTATATGTTGGAGTACCTTGTGGTAGTTGTTGTCTTTCTGTTTCACTTAAACTACCCATTAACATTGTATCTATTTCAGCCCAAGGTGCATATACTTTATCTGTACCAGCCATCATTTGAAATGTTCCATCACCAGCAAACAACCATCTTGTATTAATTTGGTATGGACCTAAATCAAACCCTAACCCAGCTTCATTCTCTCTAATAATCATTTCTCTATCAGCCGATTCTGCTGTACGAATATAAGGAGCAACATCTTCCCAAGCCATATTATCGCTAATCTTATTATAATAAGGTTTCATAAATTGTTGTATTTCTTTTATACGAGCTGTTTGTTCTTTTGTTCTTGCGCCTTTTTTAATACTTACTAAGTCTTTATATTCTGCATAAGTTTCAGTAAATTCAGTCTTTTCTGTATCAGTAAGTCCTACCATAGATGTTAAATCTGCATCATAGTTTGCACTATCTGGACTAAATTTATCTTGTATTAATTTGTCTACGACTTCAGACTTAGAAGACCATTTATCTAAACCATAACTCTTTGTTGACCTATCTGCTTGATAAATAATTTGTCCAGCTTTGTATGCATCTTCTTCACGTAATACTTTAGCCGCTTTTACTCCATAATATCCTGTACCTAATATAGGTTGTGTTTCTCCTGATTTATATGTCCATCCACTACCTTTAGGCAATACAGGTTGTTGGTCTATTTCTCCATTAATAAATTGTTGCATTTTATTTGTTTGATAAGTTTGAGCTAAAGCTCTCATGTCAGCGGCATCGTATTTTGTTTTACCTATTTGCCAAGATTCCATACCTACTTCACTCAATTTATTTTTACCTTCAAAAACATCCATAAGTGTTACTTTATCATATACAACTGTTCCATTAGCTTTTTCTTCAGCAATTGCAACACCTTTTTCTACTTCACGCATACGCTCTTTTTCTTGGCGTCTTGCGTCCATAAAGTTAACTACTTCACCTAAAGCAGTAATATTACGTTGCTTTTGATTTTCGTTGGCATAGATATTTTCTACAGCCATTTTACCCATTTGTTCTTGCATCATAGCATCATACATAGACGCTTTTTGCATACCTGAATATGTTGCTTTTCTTCTAACTGCTGATTTGATAGGAGCTTTAGCCATAAATAATCCTAAAGTTTTTTATACTTAATATAATACTTTTATTGTCTATAATCAACATTTTATCTTGCCCTTGCCTGTACAAATCTTTTTTGTTTATTTGTATCGTCTTGAGGTCGTCCAGAAGATAAATTTATCCATCTTCCATCATGTTTAATAAGTTGCTCTACTTTATTATAGTTTTCTTTATTAACAATATACACAATATCACCATCTTGTCCATCTATATCATTTGGTATTTGTTCTACAAAGCGTGATTGTTTTTGATAATAATGATGATTTCTTCTACGCTCCATTCTATCTTCGCCACCTTGATAGCTAGATAATCTATTATTGTTTTCTGTTTGTCTTGCCATTATTTTACACTCTTTTGTCTATATACTATAGTAATATCATTGACTTCAAAGTTTTGTCTTACCGCACCCGCAGATGCTTCTGTAAGTTGAATACTGATACTTTTTACATTATTGTTATCTATTGGGCTTGTATATAGCTCTATAACGCTCCAATCGCTACTACTAGGTATATTTGTAATAGCATTTCCATCAGCATCTCTAAATACACCACTATAACTATTAGAACTATCTACTGCATATTGAGGCAACACATTAGTTGTTTCATAGTCTATATCATTAATAACGCCGCCTTTGTAAGTAATTTCTACTTTATAAATCTTTTTTCTTGATTGATTACCAAAATTAAAAAACTTTGTTTTCATATCCATTGTAGCAATACTAGAAGTAGGTGTTACTGAATATTTTTGTAATGTAGTTTTAGCAACATCACTTTCATAGCCATATATTAAATCATTATTCCAATCATTTATCAAATTGGTTTTATCTTCAGCATTGATTTGACTATCTCCTTTTACCCAAGAAGCGCTTACTAAATCATAAATTAATATATCTCCACTATCTGTATCAGAACTATCTACGCCACGAACAAAAATAACTTGTTTTGAATCTGGTAAATATCCTACACTTGTTTTTCCTTTAGAATAAAAACTATCCCAAGTTTCTTCAGATACATTGCGTACACCTTCAGTAATAAATAGTTCGTTAACTGAGCGACCATTGTACATATATACTCCGTGTTCATTACACCATACTATACCATAATCTGTTTCACATACTGCATTATGATGGTCTACGCCTTTAAACTTATGTTTACTTTCTAGTATTTCTAGTGATTTTGTGCAATTAATTATGTACATAGTATTTTGTTTATATTGTAATAATCTATCTGCAAAAGAAGCTAGTCTCACTATATCTTCTCCATCTCCTACTGCTACATCTATTAATCTATCTGTAGTAAAAGTATCAAACTTACCAGCTCTAGACTTTAAGACAGTATCAGACATTGTACGTAACTTTCCATCTTTATCTTTAATTTCTACATTACCAATATATATTCTTCTACCTACCATAGCAGAAGTTTTCCATTTAACTTCTTGTATAATATAGCGCTCATTTAATCTTCTATTTTGTAACGGCGGATATCTGAACAATTGTCCTAAATGATATTTACCTGGGTTCATTGCTGCGTAATTAGCCATTATATTTCTACCTCTTGTTCATAATCAGGTGGTGCTTCTTTACCACTATCAGCTATTGTCATTGTTTTAATTCCACTATCAGCAATAACTGCAAAGTTTTCATCTAACACTTCTACTCTAAATTCTCTATCCGTACCAGGACCAGGCAATACCATAGGTACAAAATAAGTATCCCAGTCTGTACCTGGAGTTCCATCTTGTCCTGTTTTTAATGCAATTTCATCTATGTTAGCACTACTATCTAATGCGCTATTTACATATAAAGGTGATATTGCTCCACCCCATACTCTTAAAAAACCATATCTATTATTAAATCCATTAATATTATTGTTATTTAAATTTACTTCTAAATACACATTACTATACGATAATCCGCTCGTACTTGCACCAGTACCAGTATCTTTCCAACCAATAGGAGAATTGTTTGTTCCGTTACTATTATCCCAAAAAGCAATATGTGTAGCTGGGGTAGAACTGTTCAATAAAATATCTACTCCTTCAGTAACACTATCTTTTAAACTATCATTTACTACTTCTCCATCCCAATAACCATAAGAAGTTTCTGCTGTAGCATTATATGCTTTCCAATGATGTTTTCCACCTTCTTTTAAATCAGTATGCATTAAAAATATCCAATCTTCATCTTCACCTTGTTGTTTAAAATACCAATTTAATCCTATAATTCTATCGTCTCCCAATCTATGACTAGCATCTGTTGCAATAGTGCTACTAGTACCCATAGGAATAAATACTTGAAACATTACTTGTTCTTCGTAAAAGTTTGCTGTGGTTTCTATTTCATTTAAAGCATCATCATAAATAACACTTAAAGCTGATTCTTGGTCGCCTTCATAAATAAACGTACATCCAAAACTATAATTACCACTCCATTCTCCACCTTCAGTTGTCCAATATCCTAATATTAATCTTTTTTGTGTACCATCACCTATAGTAGTTGCATCAGGATTTGCACTAGATAAGTCTACTAAATTGAAATAATCATCACCTATTAAATTGCTTACAGGTAATAATCTTTGGTCTCCATTAGACCATTTATTAATATCGTGTAAGTTTATAGTTCCGTGTTGATTTGTCCAAAATAAATCATTATCTATATATCCAAACCATTTACTTCTTTCATTGTGTCCAGCATCTCCTATACGCAACATACCATCAGCATAATAATAATTTGCTTTAATGTTTCCTGAAAATGTTATTTCTTCTGAACTAAATCCAGGACTTGCATCATTATTTACTTTATCACGATAATATAAACGTACTTTTGTATTTGCTTTATCATATATTGCTAACCAATCTTCAGAAGTTTTTGTTTCTGCATTATTTACGTCAGTAGAAAAATAATGTAATCCATAACCTGGTTCTATATCAGCCGTAAACTCACTAGAATTGACTGCTGTGTTCGTATTATTACCAATACCAACTAATCTACCAATTCTATGTACAGACACTCCTGTAGCCGATTTTAAATCAATATCACGAATATCTTTTGCATCAGAATGGTCGTTTAAACCTCCGTGAAACCCTAATATTCTATATTCTTTTTTAGGCACTTCTTTTTACCTTTTCAAACGAGCGCATTCCCCCAAGACCAAGCATACCTAAAAGTACAGTAGTTAGTGTACCCATATCAAAAGTTGGTAATACAATTTCATTTCCAAAACTATATAAAATAAATGTTAATAAAGGTTGTAAAATGTAATGATATGCTAATGCTGTGGCACATATCCAGCCCGTAAAAGGGCGCCATCCCGCAACAAAAATGCTGGTATGACCAGCTTCTACTTTATTTACTTCCATTTGTGCTTTATTAATTTCAGAAATTAAATCAGCTTTTTCCTGTTTGTCTAAAGTAAATCTATCAACATTGTCTGCAACTTTGTCAATAATTTTACCTACTAAATCTAATCTAGGCATAATCCACATCCACATTCACAATTCATTGACCAATCTCCTTGCGTATTTTATTTAATATTTCATCCTTAGTAAATTTCATACTTAAATCTGCTTCAAATCGTTTTACCTCTACTCCATATTCAAAGATAATAATGGTTGGTACTACTGTAATATCCCATTCTTTTTGAATGACTGCACCGATTTCTTTATTAGATAAATTAACATATCCAGTATAACAACGTTCTAATTCTTCAATAGGTACTTTATTTTGCCAATTCCAACTTGCATTAATTTCTATAACAGCACAAAATTCATTCTTCATCAATTGAATTTCTTCAAAAGAATCAAGATTAACTGACTGCGCCGATAAAGAAGACAAGGAAGCATATAAAGCAAAACCATACGACAAGAGTCGTAATATAATATTGTCTAACTTTTTCATCTTCTATTTTCCTCATTTGTTCATATCCAGTAGAGTTTTATTAATCATTTTAGTATCTTCTTTAATATCGTCTACTTTTTCTTCAAGTTTCTCTACTTTCTCCTCAGTATTCATAATGCTATTACGAATCATCTGGTCTTTTAAATCATACTCTGTTCTAGATACTGGTGGTTCTGGTAACTCTTTTGCTTCTTGTATATCAGCTTGTAGAGAAAACCACATACCTACTAACATAAATATTGATACTGCTAGTGATATTAATGTTTCTATGCTCAAAGTAAATTTAGTTTTTTTATCTAATTCCATATTCAGTCCTGCTCCGATTTAGGTGTTTAAGTAGGGGAAAATAAATTCCCCCCCACTTTCTATTTACCCTCTTTCTTGGCTGGAGGTACAACGCTAAACCCTTGTTGTAACAAGCTGTTTATATAGTTGTGTGTTCCACGTAATTCAGCAATTTGTGCTTCAATGACCTTTAATTGTTCTTGTAAATTAATAGGTTCTTGAACTACTTCTTTTACTGTTTCATTTTCTTTAGCCATTTTTTCTCCTTATTTGCTATTAAAAATATATTCAAATTTATTGAATTATTAGATACTATTCAATTAATTTATGGGAAAGGTACTCCTCCACCTCCGCCGCCTCCGCCACCGCCGCCATCATCGTGGAATAATCCTCTTACTTCACTCATTGCGTACGGTGCGTCTTCTACTCCAGGCGCTGGACTACCACCAGTCATATCTCCACATGGTCCACCAGCAGAATCAAATGTAAGTCCTCCGCCACCTATCATTAGGTGTTTAAGACTTAAATTGGTACTTTGATTGCAACCAGTTGCTGTTTTTATATCAGCACCTACACTACCTATACCAAAATTTGTTGTTCCTATTGCTGGTAAAGCCATTTATTATTCAGCATCTCTTATTGCTATATAGTCTGCTAATTCTGCTTCAAACTCAGTAAGCTGTGTTTGTAAGCTAGCTATATTTGATTCACATTGTGAAATAGCATCGTCTACTAATTTTTCTTCAGTATAATCAACCACTACTACATCATTGCCTGATGCATCTTGCATTGTTCTTGTATGTTTGATTTCTACTATTTTAGTAGAGTCAGCTTGTACTGCTTCTTGTGTTTTTTCTGCGATTACTTTAGCCATTTAACTTCTCCTTAAGTTCGTTTATTTGTTGTTGTTGTTCTTTAGCTACTTCAATTAATAAAGCAACCATTCTATCGTATTTAACTGCCTTATGACCATCTTCTCTTGTATCCACAATTTCAGGTAATACTTCTTCTACCTCTTGTGCTATAACACCAATGTCGTGTCCTTTATACAGGTCTTGTTTGTCATTCCAATCAAATTCTACACCATTAAGTTTTTGTAATTTTTCTAATGGATTTTCAATATTTTTTATATTGTCTTTTAATCTTTTATCAGATGATATATAAGCTACTACATCTGCTGTTGCTCCAATGCTACCACTTACATCTAATCTATAAGTTGCACCTGGTATTGTTGTATCTGTTTCTCCATAACCAATTCTTGCACTATGAGCTACTGTTAATTTACCATTTGTAGTTAAGCCCATAGCTCCACCATTTGTTCCATGTGAAGTGTCTCGCCATAAAAAACCTCTATCAGCTTCATCATTGAAGGTAAATGTCATAGCCCAGTCATTCAAACCTCCATATGTATTACCAGAGTACATACCTATAGCATAGGCAGATGATGTTCCATACATTCTATATTTATCATATTTTGATTCATTGTGTGCTCTAAATGAGTGACCTGCTTGTAAAGTTAAATTTCCATCTACACTTACATCTCCTGTAAAAGTTGTACCTGATGAATCAATATAAAATCTTTGGGTACCACTACTACTACCACTCGCTGCACCAGTTCTAAAACTTAAAGCATTACCACTTTGATATATTGCACTTGTAGAAGTTCCTTCAAAAAATATTCTACCTGAATTTGAAGTAGTACCTGTATCATTATTCATAACTAGTCCGTTAGCACCCGAACTATTTACATACATTCTATTATTATCTATACTTACTTTTTCTGTTCCTCCAACATAAAACTTATGACTACCAGCACTTCTATTAATCAAATATCTCATAAGCCCAGTACCAGAATTATCGTAATATGCTAATTTTGCATTTTCGTATTCAGTAGCACCAGGTGTATTACTACCGCCCATAAATTGTAATCCAGGACTATAATCACTTCCTCCGTGTCCTATATAAATATCATCAGCACTATATAAACCATAAGTACTAATTTTTACTTTTTCTCCACTTGCACTAAATCCTATAGTATTTCCAGCTGGGTGATAAATACCACATTGGTCATTATACCACCAAGTATAATCTGGTGTTGTAGCGGTTGAATATCCGTTATTTGCTCTAATATATGCTTTAGAGTTATTATTGATTGGTCCAACTGCTAAGTTATTAAAACTTCTATTTAAAGAAGCAAATCTAAAAGTTTCAGCATTATCAGTAATAGTTCTTATATAAGTATCTGCAACATCTATTCTATCAGCACTACTTTGTGCTCTTCTTAAGCTTAAATCTTCATCATAAGACTCAATAATTCCAGTATCTACTGTTACTTTTTTGCTAAAATAATTACCTGGTCTATCTGTATAAAAATGATTCCAACTAGAATTTTGAGGACCAATATTAGCATAGCCACTATCAGTTATAAACTGATGATAATTACCTCCACTTTGAACTCTATACTCTGCATGGTCTGATTGTCGTATTAACTCTAAATAATCTCCAGTATCACCTTTTCTATAAAGTCTTAAATATCCAGAACTATCTCCAAGTTGTAATCCTAAATGTTCAGTACCTGCATATCTATACCAGTGTCTAATAACACCGCCTCTATTAGCTTGACTACCATCAATTAAAAATGATGATATTCTACCTATGCTATTTGTACCACCTTGGTCGTGCCCAAATACTAAACTTGAACCACTACCATAAGTTCCAGATGTATTTCTAATTTCTAATGAAGGGTTAGAATTATGTCCAACTCTCACATCTCCACTATTTGCCATTAACATAAGTACTTTGCTTGTACTTCTATTATAAAAATAAAGTTGGTTAGTATCGTGCTCTATACTTATATCATTACCACCACTTCTTGCAAATCTTAATTGCTGGTCTCCAGTACTATTTAGTCTTAATCCTGAACCTGTATGAGTAATGTCTAACTTATAACTCGGTGATGCATTTCCTATACCGACATTTCCTCCATTTAAATAACTATCTCCATTTACATTTAATCTTACTTGAGTTGTATAAGTAGCATCTGATGTAGGATTAGTTGATTTATACAATTCCATATATCCCTGGTTTCCACCATTATAAAACAATGCAGTAGGAACAGCTCCACCTTGTCCATTTCTTGAAAATGATATATTTTGTCCCCAACGAACTGAACGAATTTCTAAATGGTCACCAGCAGATGGTAATCCACCAGCAGAATCATAAGTATTAAATGTATATTGTGGAGTAGTTCCATTTGGTGATACAAATTGTCCTAACTCTAAAACTTCAGTAGCTGCTGCACTATCTCCTCTAACTTTTAAACTACCATTAATGTCGAGCTCTTCTAAAGGTGATGTAACTCCTATACCGACATTACCAGTAGCTCCTTGTATTCTCATAACATGATTATTGCTACCATTATCATTAGCCATAAATGCAATGTCTTGGTCCACACCTGTATTTTGAATTACCAACATACTCGTAGTAATGTTTTGTAAATAAGAATGTGTATCGTGTATCATTCTTAAATCATTATTAGCACCTACGGATAAACTTTTACCATCTACTTGAAGTCTTGTGTCTTGATAAAATAAAGTTTGAGTTGCACTACCATCTAATCTTATGTAAGGAGTAGTTCCACCAGAACCATTATCTGATTTTAATATAATATCTTTATCATCAGCTTGATTTTCAATCGACATATCACCAGTAGTATTAATAAAATTAGCAGCTGTAGAACTATGATATAAAAGTATATTGCCTGATGCTCCAATCTTTAACGCTTGATTCCAATTAGGTAATAATACATTACCAATTTCCGAAGCGTCTATTTTAATAGCAATTTTTTGAGTACCACCATCATTAATTCTGAAATATATATCTTGGTCTTGAGCATTATTTGCTATATATAAATTTGTACCACTATCTTTTTCTATAAAACTATTTTCTGCACTATTTACATTAATAACTGCGGTAGTTCCACCAGTAAGTGTTAGTTGTCCACCACCGCCTATTTGAAGATTACTACTTGAATCAATAGTAACATTAGATTCTCCACGAATAGTTGTAGAAGAACTACCAGTAACAATTCTATCATTAGCCATATTAGAGATAGTTGGTATTGTATTTCCTTTATAAGAAATACTTGAACTATTAAAAGCTAATAGATTGGTAAAACTTCCACCAGTTTTATATCTAAATTTAAATTCAGATTGGTCACTATCATTATCGTTATCAAGGTCAACATACAATCCAAAATCATCTAAATGTAAATCGACAATATCATCTCCATCAGTAGAACTAGAATTTCTTTTTATTCTAAGTTTACCTCCACCTGTACCTGATAAAATGTGTACACCACCATTTAATGTTAGTAGTCCAGTTGCTGTATCTGCAGTATCACTTCTTAAATATTTAGGGTCTGTCTGCGTAGTAATATCAAATGAAGTTAAATATCCAGAATCATTATTAAACTTACTTAACCCAATAGATGATAATGCAGTTGATACAGCTTGATTACTTGCATTCCCTAAAAATATTTTATCTTGATTTAGATTTGGTGTTGCATTACTTCTACCAGCACCACCTACTTTAATACGACCAACACTAGAATCTCTTCTTAACACTTTACCAATGTTTTGTATTAATGATGATTCTCCACTAGGAGGAGTAGCTGTTAGCGTATTTCCAGTAGTACCACTTGTACTAACATATAATACATCTCCTTCTTCGTAAGAAAATGTATTTATATTAGATAAATCACCAAATGTAATAATTTCTATACTTGCATTAGCACTTACTGTTTCTTGAGCAATACCAAACGCAGGCATTTTGTTGCTATCATTTGCATCAGCAATATCTACAGTAGGAGTATTTCCACTAATACCAGATACATATACCGCATCACCTTTTGTAATAGCTACATCTGCTTTTGCTGTAAACTTTACTGGACCTCTTAATGGACCAATAAATTCAGCAGCAGTTAATTCACCGCTTGTTTCATCATCGGCATCTGAACGTAAAAATTGTGTAGAGTCTAATCCATCTAAAGTGTCTGCATCTCCACCACCACCAATAGGCACCATAGTGTTGCTAGCACCATCGTGTATGTATAGAATATCAGCACTATAATCGTATGCTAACTCATATGCTTCTGTATTACTTGTAGTGGGTGTACCAGACCCTCTTCTAATTTTAATGCGATTAGCCACTAAAATAACTCCTTATTAATAACTTCCACCATCAATGTAAGCACCATCTAGGTTTCCTGAAGTATTGTTTAACGTCATTGTACCAAATGCTACATCTCCAGCGCTACCACTAAATACTTCACTTGAATTAGTTGCATCAGCAATAAATGTAAATTTACCAGCACTATCATCATATCCAAAGAATCCTACTTTAGCTGAAGTTCCATTGTGGTATTTAAATTCTATACCTCTATCTTTATCATCATCTCCAGTTAATGCTTCTCCACCAAGTGTAAAGATAGGGTCTTCAATAGTAACTGTAGTAGAATCTACTGTTGTAGTAGTACCTTCTACTTGTAAATCACCTTTAATAACTAATGTCTTATCAGACTTTAATCTCATAGATTCAGTTGCTACACCACTTGTTGCGGTATAGAATACTAAATCAGTAGTATTTGTAGTAGTATTAAATGTTCCTTTTGCTTGAGCTGCAATAGAAGCCGCTAATTGTCTAGCATCTCCAGTATCAGCTTCGCTAGGTGCTGCAAAGTCAATTCTACCTAGTATATCGTTGTTTAATACATCAGTTTCACTAGTGTATAGTCTTAAAATTGCACCAGTTCCAGTAGTTACAGTTAAATTGTTGTCAAGTGATAACGCCGCATTAAAGGTTACACCACCAGATGCACCAATACTAAACGCTTCAGCTCCTAAATAATAACTTCCA
>Ga0208767_1000715_pt1 | contig 27442 bp, 33 predicted proteins | sample VirMetDEL_Mar_21_FD_184514 | JGI IMG/M metagenome (GOLD analysis project Ga0208767, IMG submission 184514) | Aqueous microbial communities from the Delaware River and Bay under freshwater to marine salinity gradient to study organic matter... | ecosystem: Environmental > Aquatic > Marine >... | reverse complement strand
TCTTTTCTTTTCTCTTCAGATGCTACAGTATCTTCTTCAACCTGAGTATCAACTTCTTTTGCTTCGGGTGTTCCACCTTCAGCTAATGTAACAGTATCTTCTTCCTCATATCTAAATGGTGTTAAGGGTGATTGAAGTCCACCCTCTAAAGCAAGTCTAGTATAATCCTCTTGACTTAAATCTCCTTGAGTAAATTCACCACCAGTTACTCTTAAATCTCTAGGAGTATATGTGCTTTCTAATGCAGCTAAACCTTCATCTTGACTAGGATCAAATTCTGGAGGAGCCATCATACCTTCTACCACACCAAATGCTAGAGGAGTATAAGTTGATGGTCTTTGTAATAATGCCCGTGCTATCTCACCAGTTGTCAACTCATTCCCTGCTCCTAAAGCTTTTTGAACGTATGGAAGTGTTTTTATACCACCAACTGTTACAACTTGTTCACCCGGATTTAATCCATCTTTAACTGAGTCTCCAATTGATGTGCTACCTAGTTCTTTAGCTAAATCTCCTTCAACTTTAACAAGTTTAGAAACAGTATCAGATGCAGCAGGTGGAGCAGGTAGAGCAGGTAGAGCAGATGCAGCAGGTGGAGCAGTAGAGGCAACAGGAACTGGAGAACCTATTGCTGGATCTAGAAGAGATCCAGGTATGTATGAACCTGATGGAGACAAAACTTGTGCAGCATTAATAGCAGGAGTAACTGTTAATTCAGGACTTACCAATGATTGTAGAGATCCAGGTATGTATGAACCTGATGGAGACAAAACTTGTCCAACATTAATAGGAGGAGTAGCTGTTAATTCAGGACGTAACAATGATTCTGGTGATGCAAATTTACCTACTTTAAGTCCAGCTTCAGTTATAGGCTGTCCAATAGTTTGTTGTGTTGCTGTTCCTGCTTCTTTAAGTCCTGCTGCTAGCTCAGTAGGACTTGGACCCATTATACCCGCCATAATACCACTAGTAGCACCAGATACTAAACCACCTATAAGAGCTTCAGTTGGTGATTGACCTGCTGCAAGTCCACCAGTAAATCCACCAATACCTGCACCAAGTCCAGCACCGGCAGCGGCGGCAAAAGCACCCTTTCCAAGAGCTGTGCCAATGCCGGGACCAAGCAATACACTACCAGCAATTGCACCTATGGCTGGCAACAGTGATTTAAAACTAAATGCTTCAGGTAGTCCTGTATCAGGATTAATAGTCAACTGACCTACGCTAGCAAGACCAGCAAGCTCATCAGGTCTAACATGCAAAAGTTCTGTATCCCCATAACGTCCCTTTGCTGCCATCAATCCAGCTATGCCGCTATAAGGAGCATCTTGATTCATCATCGCTACCATCTATAATTCTCCAAGTTATATTTTATATATTATACAATAAAAATTAGTTTCATGCAAAACTAGTGAAAATCAACCCAAGCATTATTTACATAACCTTTAAACTTGCCAGAGCTAGCTGAGTATGCTACATAACCACTTTGAGGTCTACCTATCTCTGTGACAGTTACAACAGAGTAAATTTTAGTTGAAGGTCTAGCATCTAATTCTATGTCTCTACTCTCCAATAAAAATTTTATTTCTGATGCCCATGTATTAATTGAATTATATAGTTGAATTAATTCTTCATCAGTAATATTATAATTAACATTAAAGTTAGGATATGAAAAAGACATTATCGTTTACCTGCTGGTTGCATAGCTATTCTAACACTACCCCATTTCCAAGACGTATTAATATCAGACGTTGATACTCTAACATTAGCCTGTCTACCCCTAGCCCTCATATCAATTTTTCTAGTTTGATTTGTTATATCGAAAGGGCCTACTTCCGTTGTAGGATCTGAAGGAAAATCTTTAACATTTAAAGAAAATTTAATTGTCCCTTGATTGATATCATAGTCAGGAATAATTCTATCCATAAACATAATATCATCACCATCACCCATATCAAAATCAGCACTTTCAATAAAAGAAGATAATGCTTGACCATCACCAGAGAAAACAGAAGTTGGCTCATTAAACCAAAGGTACTGTGGGTTAGTTGTTGAAACTGTACCGCTTACTGCTCCAGTTGCTACCGTATTAAGGAAAATAGAATCATCAATATAGGTAGTATAAAAATTACTTCCGTAGACCCAAGTATTTTCCATATAATTATATATTACATAACCATTAGGTTCATTTGATCCTTCTTTAGGATATAACCAAATAACCTCATGAAACTCAGAATTAAGTCCTGCAAATACTTTAGACTTTTGAGTCATATTAAAATCATTATATAAAAATCTTCTAACGGTACAATCTAATTTTTTAACCGAACCATCAAAGACATAAAAATCAGTATCGCCCATCCAGAATGTTCTACCACCAACATCAATTGCAGCATGTGGACCAATTAAACCACAGTTCGTACCGACTTGAGCTAATCTAAAAATAAACGGAGGACCAACATACTGTAAAGTATATAGAGCATTGTCCGTGTAAATAAGAATAGCATTACGTCCTCGCACACCTCCTATAATTCTAGTACCATCAATTAACTGTAGCTCACCTGATGTAGAAGAAACTGAAGGAGTCCAGTTAGAAAAACTTTCTTGATCAGACCATCTTACTAGTAATGGATTAAATACAGATGTTGCAAACTCTTCCGTACCTAAAGCAATAACATGTCTATCGTTGGGAGAAATAACAATGCTATTTATCTGCTCTGGAGATGTTGGTACAATACTTGCTCTAACAGGGGTTAAACTAGCCGTAGCATCCCAGTGAATTAATTGTCCTCCCGCTCTAGCAGCTAATAAATCTTCACCAAAGTTATCTAAAGACCACTGTGTCCCTAAGAAAACAATATTAGAAGATTCTGCCGGGCTATTCCAAGCTCTTTCTCCTGTTGCAGAAGCACCTGCATTATATACACCAGCACCATATCCTAATCCTTGAATAGGATTTGACTTACCTGATGCTAATAAAAAGAATGCAACTCCACTACCTTGATCTGTTTCAGTGCTAGTAGCTACGCTAGTTACACTAATAAAGAAATTATTTAATCCTTGAACACTAACAACCTCAAAGGTTGGACCACCAAAAGAAGAGGCAGAAAAGTCTAAGCCATCTGTTCCAAATCCATTAATAGATGTATTAGAAAATTCTACAAAGTCACCAACGGCTCGACCATTATTATTAGAACTAACTTCAATTAAAGGTGATCCAGCAGCAGTATTAAAACTTCCTCCAGTTCCTAAATCTCCAATACTAACAGTGCTGACAATTGGTGTTACATCATAAGGAAAATCATTATATACAACATATAATTTACTTTCAGTGCCAAACCCTAAAAGTTTTTCTGTATTATTATTTGTCCATGCAAGCAAATCTCTTGCTATTCCAATAAAAGAGTTATCAATAAATTTTTGATACCCCCTTAAATTTTCAGGTTTACCTTCTCTAAATCTGACCCGATCACCATCAAACCACTTGCCCTCCTCAGAATACTGAGTAGACTCTCGGTGAAACCCCGGCTTGAAATTTAATTTCTCTAATTTTGAAGTAGTAGATGGCATATGTTTTTATCCAAATGAAGATACTAAAACCATATCAATTGCACTTACACCCCTAACATTGTAAACCAACATATCTACAGCACTAGCTACTGTAGATAAAACAGGAATCTCTGAGTCAGGAAAATTATAACTATCTCCGTATGATAGTGTCCGACTTCCAGTGTTATCCTGAAATACATAGATATATCCACTTTGTCCCGGCAATGCATTTGATGGATTCTGTAAAGTTCTATTACCCGTTAAAGAAACAAAGAAGGTAGTGGCTGTCGATAGATCAAGAGCAATTGATGCTGCTTCTGTTAGAGTAACAGGTGGAACTACAAGTTGACCAGAGAACGTAGCTTGTGAATTAAATGTTGCACTTCCTGCTACACTAACAATATTTAAAACTGCATTAGAAACAACTGCTGAATCAGCCGCAATAGAGGTTGTATATATACTAGTAGCTGATACACTTGTAGCAAAGCCCACCGCAGATGTAAAGGTTACAGGTTTATTAAAAGTATTAGTATCTGTAAAAGTATTAGCCGAAGATAGTTTTGCAAAGCTAGCAGTTGTATCAGCAGTTAAATAATCAAGACCATAAACAGAAACACTATCACAGAAAAACATTTTTTTGCTGCCGCTTGCAACTGTTGATCCTGAACCAGAGCCTGACCCACTTTTCAAAGTAATTACTGCTGAATTTTCTCTGGTAGTCTTGTCGTTAATAATATAAGCTTTAGATTTTTCTGGAACAATAACATTTAAGCTAGCAGAAACAGTTCCAGATAATTCTAAAAAAGGACTACGAGATTGATCTGACGTTCCGTCATTAGCTGTTAAGGTTACATCTGCACTAGAAACAGTAATGGTAGTGTATGCAGCAATAGCCTCATCTACTAGATCAATAACATTTTGATTTAAAATAGAACCCCAACTATTAGGATTTTCTCCATCACCTTGTTTTTCTAATCTAATTCTAGAAGTATAAGTACTAGGCATTCTTAAATTCCTTTTCCTTCAACACCTGTGGCTATTGTATAACCTTTAAAAGAGGGATAAACAGGTGACTTAATTTTAAGTATAGTAGTATTTCTATTGTTATAATCTTTGTAACTTCCAATAATATCAGTAATTAAAAATATTTGTGGTGGTCTTATTTCTAGACAATTAGAATTAATAATATTTTTATAGATAGTTAAGATAAGTTTTTCTTGACTTTTAGTATCAGCATAAGCTATATCCATTATAGCTTTTTCTTTTTTACACATAAAAATTACAACTGCTTTGTCACCAATTTTCCAAGTATTTGCTAGAGCTAAACCATAATTAGACACCAATAAAAAGAATAAAATAGCTGCTAAAATTAAAATTATTTTTTTCATTTTAATTAATAAACCTTTGTAGTGAATCTCCATATTTATCTTTTAACAAGTCGGTATTAGTTGAGGTATCTCCAGCATAAATAATATTATTATTATTATCTATTGCTATAGTGCTTCCCCATCTAACTCTTAAAGAACCAATTTTTAATTTTTTATCTCTATAATCTGCATCTGAAGTATAATCAAAGATGTAATCTTTTGCTGTAAATTTATATGACGCTAAAGTATCTTTAATCTTTTTATCAGGATTTGAAATAGACCATTTTTGAAAATCATCAGTTCTAAAGAAGGGACGAGAGTTAGCTAAATAATTTTTATTTTTAACAAGGGATAGTGCTCTATAACTTACCTCATCCCATTTTAAATTAAAATTCCACCACCAAAATAAATCCTTAATAGATGATATAGTATAAGAACTTTTAGAATTAAATAATTTTATTTCATCTATGTTGTCAGGATATTTTTCTTTTAAAAATTCATCTACCGTCATAAGAAATAGTTCAGGATGAGACATCAATCCTGATGAGCCAAAAAGTTGATCGCCACATTCACCTGTAACAGATATACCAGTACCTAAATTATTTTCAATGTGTTTTAGAATGGGAGAGAAAAAAGGTTTATCCATGTAATATTTATCAGGGTCTTTTACTGGTTCTACAACTTTTTCTGTTTGAATTTTCCCATCAATATAATTATTCCAAAATAAAGAATACTCTTCAATAGAAGCGTCAGTATAAATAATTTTTAATCTATCGTGCCAATCAGACGGTTTAGATTTTAGTAGACTTACTAATGCTACTGTGCTATCTATTCCACCACTCCAGTATACTTTTATTTCTTTATTTTCATTCCATAGATTTACACCTGTTTCATCTGCTACCTCTATAAAGGTTTTTGTAAATCCTGTAGCATCAGGTATTGGATTACCCTCTAACTTTAAATTACTAGATAAAGTATTTGTTCGATCATTAGGAGTCCAAAGACAATGAATATCTCTTCCTATAGCATCTAAAGTTGTTTTTTTATATTCACCCGATCCAACTCTTAAAAAATCTGGACGAGCAAAAATTAATTTATCACCTAGTACATCTGTTGATACATCAACCGATGTCTGAGTTTCAAAATTAAATATATCAACAAATTTATCTAAAACTTTTATACCACAATCAATATCTAATTGACCGAAAATATTTCTAATTTTTCCAACACCTACTGCAGTGTGTAAAAGAATTGCACAATCTATACATTCTTCTTCAGATACAGGATTAATAAATTCATCTTGATTATTTAAAATATCTACACAAGTTTGAGGATCAGTAGCATCTAAAATTTCTTGACGTCTAGTTTGATATAATTTCTCAATAAATAATCTATATGCATTATTCTTAAATTGTTGTAATGCATTGTCAACTTTTTCTTCTTTAGTATTTCCTATAACTGTAGTTGCTTGATTTGTAGTTATTTCTGATCTAAGGAATTGTTCAACTTGTGTAATGCTTTCAGGTTCTGGAAAATACCAATCTCTAATTTTTATATATTGATTATTAAATCTTTCTAAAACAACTTTTTTAACAGTTGGTAAATCTTTCCACTGTTCTTCAAAGGCTGTCTTATCTGTATTGAGAACCATAACCTTTAGTTCAATATCAGAAGGTGATTTATCACTTCCCGGTATTGGATTATCTATTCTTTTTAATACTAAACTCATTTTATAAAACTCTTTTCCAATTGATGAAGCTGCACTATTACTCTAACTTGTTCTTGAGAATACGCAAAACAACCATAAAAAACAAAACACAAACCAAAAAACTTTAGTGTATACATAATATATTTTTTAGACAATATGTGTTCCCAACATCATAGGATGGTTAAATTCTTCATTAGTACTAGACCATATATGCATAGGAACAACAATCAAATCTTCATCGTCTGTTTCAAAGTGATGTGGCTCCATAGCATTTAAAATTAAAGTTTTGCCTTCAACTAATTTATATCTCTCTACATTAGAACCTACACCTGAAACTGCTGTACCTCTCCCCGATAAAACATATACCACTCTATCTGTTGAATGAATGTGATGTTTTTGTTCTGAGCATCCAGCAGGTATCTTTAATAATTGCATACAAGGATCACCAGATCGAATAGGAGGTAAGATATTATTTGTACTGCAACCATTAATATAAGGTAAATAAGTATTTAAATTAATTTGAGCAGTTCTATTTGGTGGTGTGTACCCATATATAGTAATAATAACTTCACCAAAACATGTACCCGAATTCTTAACCGATACACTTTCTTTATTAATAATCCATGCTGAACTATTTTTAGGTACTTTATATTGGTTTCCTGTATTATCTACCTCGTAATAGTATAAACTATTTTGAGGTGCAATGTAAGTGTGATTGTTTAAAAATAACATCTACGATGTAGCTCCATAAATATTTCCGTTATTTGTTATGTTTACCGATGCACCTGAATTTAATCTAACTGCTTTTCCTGCATCACCTCCCGGTCCACCTGATCCACTAACTCTACAGTTTGCAATACCTGCAGGACCACTTCCTCCTGCACCCCCTGCACCTACATTACCCCAAGTTCCTCCTGCTCCTCCAGTAGAAGCTGCTCCCGATGATCCACTTGTATTAGTATTGGTAGGAGGAACATCAAAGCTTGCACCCTTACCTCCATTACCTCCTCCTAGATAAATACAATCACTACAATCATCAAATTCACTATCATATAGATTACAGGTTGAGTATCCTCCTCCCCCGCCACCACCGCCGCCACCTCCGGCAATGTTTGCGCCTGAAGCATTGTTAATAGATGCGGTAATATTTTCTAAACTAATAGCATCTCCACCATTTCCACCTGCACCACCGTTATCGCCAGCACCACCGCCACCACCACCTAATCCACCTCTACCAATAATGTTACCATTATTAATTAAAATAAAATTACTTCCTGCAACAAGATGAGCAGTAAATGCTGGTACATTAGTAACTTGGCTAAAAACATTTACACCACTATTAATAACAACCGTAGCGTCAATGGGGTCTACACCGTTCCAACCATAACTACCTTGTAAAACATTAGACAGATTATAATTTTCTGTATCTGAAGTGATATTTAATGTTTGACCTCTAAATCGTCTGCTTCCAAAAAATAAAATAGACATTTTAACTTGTAGCCCCGTACACGTTTCCAGAATTATTTAAGGTATTAGACGCACCTGACCCTACAGAAATTGCTTTACCTGCAGCACCACCACTACCCGGACTTCCAGTTGAACGACATTGGGTAGGTGGGTTTGCCGAAGCAGTACTTCCAGTTGCTCCAGCATTTCCCCAAGTTCCTCCAGTACCTCCAGTTCCGCCAGTACCGCCAGAATTGGTTTGCCCCGCATCGGCAGCAGTTGCATTATTAGTAGCGGGATTATCGGTGCTTGCCCCTGCACCACCTTGACCTCCACTGAATGAAACTTGTCCGCTACACCCTGATTCTGCGTCATAACTTCCTCCACCTGTGCCGCCAGCACCTCCACCGCCACCACCACCGGCACCAGCAATGTTAGCTCCCGAAGCATTGTTAATAACACAAGTTAGATTTGTAAGATCAATAGCGTTTCCACCAGCCCCACCTGCTCCACCATTAGGACTGCCACCACTACCTCCAGCACCACCTCTTCCTGCTATAGTTCCGCTATTGTTAATTGTTAAATTAGAACCTGCAACAAGGTCGGCTGTAATAGCTGCAGTTCCTGTTGTAGTTGCTCTAACATTTATGCCTGAATTAATATTCAGAGTAACATCAATAGCACTTGTACCATCCCAACTATAATTATTTACAAGATCATTTCTTAAATTATAATCAGCAGTATTAGCAGAAATTGTGATAATAGTTCCAGTATCAAATATTGTAATACCACCTTGAACTATAGGTATTGGAAAAGTCATGTTACTGTAGTGCCTTTACAGTCAACATAGAGAATGTAGTTGTACCGTCATTCACTCTTGTAATATAAAAGAAAAACTCATCTCCATCCGTAGTGGAAATTGTATCTCCGTCTACTTTAGTATAACCAGAAGTGGTTACTGTTCCTGCACTAGCATTATTCTTATATAAAATTACCATCGTACAATTCTTACTAGGAACACCTAATGTATGTGCGCCACCATTAATTGTATATTGGAAATTTCCATTATCAACATCAGGTGTGTAAGTACCAGTAGTCTGTGTACCTGCATTATAAGCAGCAGCACTAAATCCAGCAGTTAATTCATCTGCCGTATCAGCCTTTAATATATCAGGATCATAAGCCTCAACGTCACTTCCAATTGCCACTCCAAGATTCGTTCTAGCAGTTCCAGCATTATTTAAATCTGAAAGATTATTTGCAATGGCTAATCTAGTTCCAATGCTTGTGGCTAGAGTTGCGGATAGTGCTACCGCATAATCACTAACGGAAGTTATTCGAGTATTAGCAGTTTCTATACTAGTTGCCATTGTTGCAGACAATGCTACCGCAAAGTCACTAACAGATGTTATGCGAGTATTTGCTGTAGCTATACTTGTTGCAAGAGCAGCAGATACTGTAGCTAGTTCTGCACTTGTAGCAAAGTTACTACCATCTCCAAGAATAGCATTAATAGAAGTTATAGCCGCATTAGAATTACCAATGCTGGTAGCTAGCGTAGCTGAAAGAGCAACTGCATAATCACTGACAGAAGTTATTCGAGTGTTAGCAGTTCCTATGCTAGCGGCTAGTGTAGCTGAAAGAGCAACTGCATAATCACTGACAGATGTTATACGGGTGTTAGCAGTTCCTATGCTGGTTGCCATTGTTGCAGACAATGCTACCGCAAAGTCACTAACAGATGTTATCCTTGTGTTAGCTGTAGCAATGCTGGTAGCCAAAGCTGAAGATACTGCTGCTAGTTCAGCACTTGTAGCAAAGTTACTACCGTCTCCTATAATAGAATTAATACTTGTTATAGAATCTAGATTAGTTTTTGTAAGTGCCGAAACTGCTGCAACTTCTGTAACATTGGCGGCAGATACACCTGCCATTAAGAGTTCGTCAGCATCAATATTAGTTGCACTTAAAGTTCCAAAGACTGCAGAACCTGTAGCAACGAAAGCAGTACTAACTGAAACTGTACCAAAGTTTTGGTCTGCAGAAACAAGTATTGTACCACTTACAGGAATATTACTTGATACTGCACCATCAACTGTAATTTTAATACCAGTACCTGCTTCAATAAACTTAACAGTACCACCTTCAGCAGAAGGAACATTGACAAGACCTGAACCATCACCTACAAAGAATCCTGCACTAACAATGTCATTAAATGTAGCGGCAGATGCAGAAACTTTAGCAACATTAATTGTTGTGTCAGCTAAACTTACAGCAATAGTAGGATTGCCTTCAGTACCATCTCCATTACCTATTGTTATGCCTGTACCTGCAGTAAGTGTTCTGCCGTATACATCTCCACTACTTACTGCAACAAGACCTGTAATACCTGTTAGATCGGTAATTGCATTAATAGCTGATGCATTGGTTGTAATTGCAACACCATTAAGTTTAAATGTTCCATTAATATCTACAGCACTTTTACTTAGTTTTAAAGCAGAGTTTTCTCCTGATCCATCCTGAACAGTTTGTTCAGTTGATGTTAGACCCGTATTATTTGATCCAACCTGCAGGAGTTGTTTATATGTATTTGCAATTAAGTTTCCAGTAAGTTTACTCATTAAACCATATTCCATTCAGTTGTTTCGTTTTCCCACTCAGTCGTAGCTAGTTGCCAAGCAACATTTCTATCATTATTAAGAGGAGGTCTAGGATTACGAAGGGTTTCGTCATCTCTTGTATTAGGAGTTCTATTTTGTGGATGATTTTTTAAATCAAAGTTTCCCTCAAAATCTTCAGGGCAAACCAGCATTCCGTAGCTATTCATACGCAATACTCTTAAAGGATATGCAAATCCACAAGTATCACAAAGTCCTTTAGCATTTTTATTTGTTGCCATAATACTACTCTATATTAAATATATCCGAGTCTTGGTCTAATATACATGCTAGCTCGTTCTTTATCTTCAGTATTAGCTCTTGCTAATAGCTCTTCATAATTTTGTTTTAACATTGTAATTCTACCTTCAGGAACTCCTGCTCTTTTCATAGACATGTAATATGCTAGACCAGCAGTTAGACAAGGTAGAAATCTTTTAGAAATATCAGCATTCTGAAGTGCTGATTTATTTATATCTTGAAGTTCACTAATTTTTTCTACTTTTAATTTGTCTGTAGAATTTTCTGGAATAGGCCAAAGAAATATTGTAGGATTGTCTCTATTTCTTTTAACAGTATATTGAGTAGGTCTACCTGTCTGTCCTTTACGAGGAACTTGTAAATATTCTTCATAAGAAATACGATCTAACGGTAGATCAGTATTATCTCTATTTAAAATAACTTGCAAGGTATCAATAGTTGAATCACTAAGAGGATATGAAGTAGTACTTGTAGAAAGAGATATAACAGATGCTTCTGTTGTCCATAATAAAATTTCTCTATTCTGCCAATCTTTTAACATTAAATTTAAAGAACGACGAGCGGAGGCTGGCTCATGACCTAGAGTTTGTTCTCCTCCGATCATTTCCATTGCTTCTTGAATAACTTCGTCTATATCCAAATTAAATGTAAATGTTCCACTAGTCGCCATTTAATTTATCCTTTTTTGCGTTTATAAGATGTAACTTTCTTTTTACGCTTTTTCTTTTGAGGAGGTTTGGTAATCTGTTGTGGTATATTTGATCTACCAATAGCCATTACTTTTTCTTTTTACTAGATGCCATTGCATATCTTTGACGAACAACACCACCCTTAGACATATACTTAGTTTTTTTCATCTTTCTTCCTTTATATGTATCTTTTGCCATTTTGTCACCTGCTTTATTTTTAGCTGTAGTAGATAAATCTTTAAAGTGCATTACCTTCTTGGATGTTTTAGTATGTGTCTTTCCACTATGTATTGACCCATCTGGCATTTTATGAACTTCACCATAATAGGGTGTACCATCTTTAGTAAAATGTGCCATGCCTTTAGCCATCTAACACTTCCATCTTTTTCTAGCTTGTCTAAGTCTTGAGTTAGGATTCTTAGCAGCTTTAGGAAACTTCTTCATTTGTCCTGCTGATCTAGCACAATAACTTTTACGTCTTGCTGCTCTTTTACCAGTAGGTTTAGATTCTGTTACAGCAGTTTGAAGTTTACTACCGGGATTTTGCCTACGATATTTAGCTACTCCCTTTTTAGTCATACCGGCACCAGCTTTGGTAGGACGTTTATGACCACCACTGATGGTCATTCCTTTCATGCCTGTTCCTTTACGTTTTCTTTTTACTGCCATGATATAACCTATTTACCTTTCATAGCTCTGCCAAAACCTCTTTGAGCTACTCCACAGCCTCTTGGTTTAATTTGACCACCCTTTGACTTAAATGTTTTAACCATTGTAGGCTTACCACCTACTCCTTGAGGCTTGGCTCTTTTTCTTTTAACAGCAGATTTTTTCTGAGATTCTGTCATACGTTGTGCTTTTGCGAGGGGAACACACTTAGGATACTTACGTTTTGTACCCTTAGTTGACTTTCTACCACACGGCTGATACTTACCGTTTTTCTTTGGTGCGCCAATGTCAACCCACTTCTCATCTACCCATTTGCGTAATCCACCTCCAGTTTTCTTCTTAACAACTTTCTTTTTCTTACCACCAGGTTTTACTTTACCACTACAAACAGCAGACGCATACATATTAGCATAAGCAGATGGATAAACATCAAACTTACGCTTTGCTGCAGCTTTACCTTTTGGACAGAGTTTAGCCACTTTTTCTTTTTCCCTTACGCTTTTTTGCTTGACTAAGTGCAATAGCTACCGCTTGCTTTTGAGGATATTTTTCTTTTTTTAACTTACGAATGTTTGCACTAATTGTCTTTCGGCTTGAACCTTTTTTTAATGGCATTATTAAATCTTACCTTAGTTTTAATAACTACTCTTGGTTTTAATCTTGCCACCACCCATCATAGCCTTACCATAACCACGTTGAGCTTGTCCACAGCCTCTAGGTTTATCTACTTTACCACCTTTTTTTCTATGTATTACCATATCAGGATTTTCTTCACCTGGTTTTCCTCTACGAGGTAATCCTAATATATCTTTATATTCAGCATCAGATAGACCTCTTGCCCACTCTGGTCGATCATCAGTAGATTTTTTTCTATCTTGTAATAATTTTTTAGCATCCTTAGTTTTAGAATCACTTTTTTTCTTATCAAAAAATTTCTTTGATTTTTTAACTATATTTGCTGCCATTTTAAACCTCCTTTAAGATTTTCTAACTGCACCAGCACCTCGCATAGCTACGCCACACCCTCTGCCAATACCTACTTTACCACCGCTTTTAAGTCCTTCAAAGCCGCCTATTGTTCTTAGCTCATTTTCTAGTGCTTTCATATCAACATCTCCACCAACGTCTCCTCGCATCATTCTACTAGCTACATCAGCACCGGATGAATATGTTCCTTTATCAGTGACCTGTCCTTTTTTACCTACACCAGCCAATCCTGATGTTACCAAACGTCTAAGCTGTGCGGGTGATAAATCTTTTCTTTCAGGAGGTCTTTCCTTTGATCTAGCTGGAGCATTAATAGAAAGTCTTTCTTCTTGCGTAGCACCTGCTCTAGCAGTTTCATTTGAACCTGCTCCTCGCATTTCTCTTTCTTGCTGCCTAATAAGTTTATCTAATTCTCTTTGCTCAGACCTAGTTCTTTTTGGCTCTGATTTTTTTTCTGCAGCTTTTTTCTTTTCAGTTTTTTTCTTTACAGGTTTTTTGTCAGCCTCTGTCTTTGCAATTTTTTCAGCTTCTGATCTAGAGATATCTCTTGATTCCATTAGCTCTTTAACTTTATTAGAGGGACGACCCCTGCGGCTTTTTCTGCCTCTTTTAATAGTTTTTAAAATTTTTGATGCTGGCATCTTATTCTCCTATTGAAAAAATACTTCTTTAATTTGATTATAGTTATCTAAAAAAGATTGCTTATCTAAAACTTTGCCATTATTTAATCTAATAATTCCTCGATTTTGATTTTTATGAACTTCACCTTTTTGGTGGGGCAACTGATTAGAATAGTCAATAAGAGATTGATCTTTGTAAAAAGATAACATATAATTAATCATTTCGGAATTACGACCATGTTCTGGACTAATATATTTTCCTTGTTCTAAACAGGTATACATCATATACTTTTGAAATTCATCGCTATGGTAAAAAGAAAAAACATTATCTGCTCTATCAACTGAAATGTCCTTCATTAAATACCAAGGCCCAATAACTCTGTCTGTGTATGCAAAATTAAATTTAATCCACCATAAAATTTTTAATGGGTTATTTTTAATATTTATCGGTGCTGCTTCAATAAAATTAGTTAATTCCTCAACAACTGTATCACCGTCACAATATGGAATATTGTCTGCAATATCTTTTATTAGTTCTTGCCAAGATTTATCTTTATATAATCCATTTAAAATGTCAGGCCATTTAACTGTTTTTAAACCATGATAATAATAAATATCATGAACCGTACCATTTGATAATGTATTACCGGGGTGTCCTATAATTGACACAGAATCTTCTGGGTGAAGATCGGTGTTGTTAATTAATCTGTAATTATAACCGTTATCAATTATAAATTTATACAGAGCAGGATTAAATTGATTTAATGCTTTTCTATTGTTTGTGTCCTCATCAAAAGTAAATACTGCTCTAATTTTATTTTTATCACAATTTTGTAAAAACCCTGCGTACATTGTTGCAGAATCAAAACCACCTGAAAGAAAAACGTCAATATATTTATTGTCAGATAAAGAATTAATTGTATTAATTTTATTTTCAATACAGTTAATTAAGTCTACTTCTTCTATCTCCGTTGGCATTTTTAGTTGATACTTAGGATCAATCTTATAGAAGTTTTTTAAAGTTCCTGTTCTATCAATAGGCTCAGATGGATGCCTACCCAAAACAGATAATAAAAATCTATACCATTCTGGATATTCTATTTTAAAAAATTTAAATACCCTTAAAGAATGTAATTTAATAACTTTTAGTTCAGACATAAAACTTAAACAGAATAATCGTATTCTTTATTATCAATAACAACTTTACTAAGATCAATGGAAGTTCTGTTTACGGCTGGACCTTTTCTAGCCGCACCATAACCATTACCTGTGGGTCTACCTGTGCACTCCATTCTTTCTTCTTTATAACGATCAAAACCTTTTTTATTGTCTGAATAAATTTTATTATTAATAATTTTCATAGTGATTCTCCTTACTGTGATCCCTGAACTAAAGTATTTGCTGATCCTGCAGGACTAGCATTATTTTGCATATTGTCTTGACGATTTCTTCTCGCCTGATTTCGTAATCCTTCTATAGCACCTTTATATTCATTTGTGAACACAGCACTAAATGTTGTATCTTTCATATACAAAAATGCTTCAATCATCGAAGCATAAAATAAAGCATCGTAACAAAAGTCAGTAAAATAATTATTAGGTGTAGCAGATGTTAAAGTAGTTGGTCTTGCAACATAAACAACTTCACCTTGATATGCTGAAGTAGGAGTAGGTGCTAAATATATAGAAGAGTTATTAGCAACTGAGTAATACTTAGGAACTCCAGTTGAGGTATCAGCATAAGGCCAATAGTCATTAAGAAACTCTTCAGTTCTTTGAAGTAAATTAATTTTGCTTCCACTAGCTCTTAGGTTGACATGCCTAATAATTCTTGTATCTTCTGCAACAGAAACAGTTTGATTGCTAACGACACAAGTAATAGAAACAGTGGTATTTAAACCAATATCATCCAGTTCTTTAATTAATCTATTTTCAGCTTTGTTTACAAATTTAGGAATTTGATTTACAAACTCTGTGCCTTTATTTTCTGCTGTATTAATAATATCGTTTACAAGGTAGGTATAGTCAACCATAAGCTTTATCCATAGTAAATATAGAATTTTCCACCATCGCTAGAGCCAGACAGTGAAACTTTGCCACTACATTTTACACCAACATCATTAAGATATACATTATCCATAGTGTTTGCTGTTAGTGCAGCATGTTTAATTCTAGTTCCATTCTGATCACCAACCACTAATTCAGATGCAACCGTTACTGAAAAAGCGTAAACTTGCACTCTGGTATCTGCAATCGTAACACTTGTTACTGCATCGACAAAAATACCGTTGCCTCCAGCACCCCCCGTAACTTGGGCTAATCTAACATTTGACATATAATTCTCCAATCAGAGTAAGAGGAGAGATTTCTCTCTCCCCTTATCTTAATTTTAGTTACCCTGATTACCAAAGAAACCTCTCCAATCGGAGAAACCAAAGCTATAACGCTCTCTAGCCTTAAAGCGAAGGTTGCCCGTATCGAAGTCAGGCTCCATCTTGGTCTGCAGTGGCGCACGAACAAACATCTTTGTACCGTTAGGAACATTTGTCTTAACGAAGAAAGCGTCTGCATCAGTGAATCGACGGTTGATAAATACACCCTTTGGAAGCATAGACATGCTCTGAATTGAGTTTACGTCATTCCAACCTGCAGGGTTGGTAGCAGCTTGTGATCCACCAAGAGTGGAAACTGTACCAGAAGCAGGAATAAGAGTGGAGTTCAACAGTGCGTTTGATGTTGCCCAGTTATCGGGAGCAACATGAAGTGATTCTGCACTACCGCCAACGAGAATGCCACGATCATCCTTGATCTTCTGAATGGTCGTAAGGGCAGTCTCAAGTGAGGCAAACGAAAGGTCTGCCGCAGTAAGTAGGTTCGACTGTGTGCCGTTTACAGTTGGATGAGAAGCACTGAAAAGTGGTTGCCCATCACCGCCTGTATAGGCAGCATTAAAGCCATTGTTGAAAACATCTGCAGCTTTTACCTGCTTGGTGTTGCCCATTGCTCTTGCAAGGGCTTTAGCCCGAAGCTTGGCAAAAGTATCATACAGATTATCTTCCATAGCTTCTTCGGTAACAGCAAAAGCAAGTGCAATTGTTTCGTTAGTATAACGAGCAACATAGCTTTCGCTAGCTTCGTCATAAGTAACAGCAGCACCTTCTGCTTTTACTGGAGCATTACCGAAGCCTGTGAACAGAACTTCTTCTTCAAATGCCCGGTCTGAATTTTCAATTTCAAACAACGGCACATGTTCATTTTCAACTTCTCCGTATTCCAAACCAAAAATAGCATTTAGACCGGGAAGCAGTTGTTTGCTAATACTAGCTCTATTAATAGCCATAATTTAACCTCCCTTAAATACCAGATGGTGCAGACAGAACAGCGTCTACATGTTTAACAATACGAACTTCAACGACAGGGAATGCTCTTTCAGCAGAAACAGCAATATCATTACCCGGAACGTCCTCAACACCAATAGGTCTTACTGGAAGAATAGTGGTGTTACGAGTTGAAGCTTTAATACCAAACCCAGATTCACCTGTAAAGGTGCTGCCTGCGCCTAGAGTCAAGCCGAAGTTCAACTGGTTGATATCACCTGCACTGAGTGAAGCATCCGCTTGGATGAAATAAGTTGAGGCAGGGTTAGTATCTACCATTGCTTTAATATTAGAAGCACTGGTATTGGCTGGCCAATATTGCTTGAATTTTGGCTCACCGTTTTCTTCATAATAGACTCCCTGAAAAACACCAACTGCATAGTCAGCATCCGCCGAAACGGGTTCAATATTACCAAGGCTAGTCTTTACCAAGTCACCTGTGAAGATGTTTCTTGCATCCCCAGAAGCGATAGGTAGTTCGTCTACGCCAGTGGAGTTAGTACCTGAACCACGTTTACGAGCAGGAAGGAAGCCACGAAGGTTTTTAGTGGTAGACATATTGTCTCTCCTTTCCTAGTTGCACCGTTCCCTGTTATTATTCTTGAAAACTAGGTCGTCTTCCTTTAGTAACAGTCGAACGATTATTATTTGTGATAGGCATACGAGAATCTGAATTTCTTTCTAATTGAGCATTCACTGCATCCATTAGTTCTCTACTCTTATTCTCATAATACCGTTTACGAGCAGCAAGCTTGCCAAGGGGCATTTTAGCCAAAGCTAAGTCTCCACGACAGACTGTACCAGCATACCGCCCTTCCTCTTGAACGATAGAGGACATAGATAATTCAGGAACTTCTTCAGGGTCTACAAAAGTCCAACCTTCTGCTTGTTTCTTACCAACATTCTGGTAATCATCTTGGTTGCGTAATGTAATGCGAATCCATCTTAGACCCATTCCCTCATTTTCAAAGCGTCTATATACGCTCTCAGGAATCTCTAGAGCATTAGGCTCTTCATAGGTCCATTCGGTTTCTTCTCTAGAATTATGTTCTCTTGTATCAATGCTACGTTCTTTAATTTCTTTCCGTGTATCCATTTTACTATACTCCACGCTTAAATGTTATATCTGTATATTCACTGTCTGATTTATCAACTTTTAGTTTCTCAGCAGCATATACCTCAAGTGGTATGTTCCATTTCTGAGCTAGTCTTACATCTTCTTGAGATAGCTTTATCTTTTTATTAGAACTGGTGGGACTGCGTGATGTTCCCGCCACCACCTGAGAGGGTTGTCGAGTTGTGCTAGCTTCAACACTCTCTTCTTGATTAAACTTATGTGGAAATTCATTCCGTAGTCTACGATCAATCTCGTCATAAAAATCTTGTTCTTTAGGATCATAACCTGTTTGTTTTAGATCTGCATCAATTGCATAAGCTGCTGCAGTCATAACTGAATCCTTACCAAACCATTCATTATTTTCTACCCAATCAACCGCTAACGCATCAGGTTGTTGAGGAGCTTGTTGTTGTACTTGTTGTTCTTCTTGAGCTTCATATTGTTTTTCATAATCCTCTAGTGCATATTGATGTCTTTGTAGATCATTAATATTATTTGATGCCCTTTGAAGTACATCCAAAGCTGCTAGAGTTCTCTCTGGATCACCAGAATTATAAGCTTCAATATAATCATTTTTGGCTAGTGCCATCTGTTCTTCTAATTGTTTTTGAGAAACTGATGAATTAGCCTTTTGAGTATCAACATACGTTCTCTCCATATTTCTTAGATTTTTTTCTAAATCTGTTTTTTCTTGTAGGAGAGCTTGAATACGCTCGTCTCTTTCCTTTCGTTGTCTAACAAGATTTCTAATTCTTTTTTGAGCGCCTGATGTTTCAATACCATCAAGCTCTTTAATAGGTTCTTTCTTTGCTTCTTCTAATTCTTTTTTAGGTTGTTCGATCTCCTCTGCTGTTTCAACTTCAGTAGATTGTTCGATCACCTCCTTTTCATTAGAATCATCTTCAACTTCAAAATCAACCTTCTCTGGAATTGTAACGTCACTCCATTCCGAATTTTCATCACTCATTTAATTTTCCTTTTATACGCTGTTTCGACACAGGCGGTTACGAATAATTTATTATACAATATAATTTTAACTGGTGCAACTACACTAGTTAGATAAATTAAAAGTTGGGTCTAAATCTTTTGGATTTTCAACTCGCATAATAATTTGGTCATCATATAAAAGAATTAGTTTAACTCCTTTATAATGAAGCTTAATACCTGCATTTTTACCATAGCATACATAATTACCTTCTGCACACCAAGGAATATCTGCAAATTTATTTGTATCTTTATATGCGAGATCACCAACTTTTAAAACTTTTCCTACAGTTGTAAGATAAGCAATATCATCTTTTGTCGAGTCTGGTAAAAAAATACCACCCTTAGTTTGACTTTTAACTGAGATTGGTCTGACTAAAACATGATAGCCGGGAATATCTGGTAGAATATCTGGATCAGGAATATCTTCTTCAAATCCCGTAATCCATTGATCATTCTGAATAGCTTTACTTAAAGCTTGAACTTGCATGGTTAATTCTCCTCATTATCATAGTATCGTTTTTTTACAATTGAAAGAATATTATTTCTTGCCCATGAAATTCCAGAATGGAACCCTACTAATTCTTTATATGTTGCGTAGTCGGAAGCTGCTCCTTCTACTAAGTTATTTTGTACTGAAGCCATTTCTTTTTCGTATGACTCAACAATTTCATCCCATAAATTCATTTAGATAAATACTGCTCCAATAATAAATGATGCTGCACCTACAATTAATACTTTTTTCCAAATACCACAAGGAGTTTGATGCCCTTTTGGTAGACAGCTACAGGAGCCACACCCTACAACTGTTTTAAATTTAAACATATATTTTTTACTAGAAGATTTAATCTTATCAATTAGCTTTGTCATTTTTTTAGTTCCTTTATAAGATTTGTAATCGTTTTCATGCTTTCAGATTCAATCTTAGTATCTGAAGACATTTTATTTCCAGCCAATCTAGTAAGAAGTTCAGCGGCTTTATAAGTATTGTTATCTTCTAGCTTTTGTTCTTCCAAAGATCCTTTAAGTAAAGTTTCAATAGCTTTAGTAGCCTGTTCTGCTTTAGTCTTTTCTAACTCTATAGCTCTATCTTGCTGATTCTCGTTACCTTCTTTAATATATTTAATAACGATTTCGTTTTCGTCAATATCCAGTTCTCTATTTTTAAGAGCAGCAGTAGCAGCATCTTTAACCATCTGAGCTTGTAGCTTGTCTCTTTCAACTTGTAACTTCATATTTTCAATTTCAACAAGCTGTTGCTCTGGCGTTGGCTGCATCATCTGTGGATTATTAGCTTGAAGAACTTGTTGTGCAGCTTGCGCCATAGCAAACTCAATCATATCAGGTGTGATAGGTTGACCTTGTGGTACTTGATCTTTCATCGTCATAGCAACACCTTCAACCTGTTCTTTATATTTCATTACAACATGCTCCTGAATATTAGCCTGTAATACAGGAACAACTGCTCCCATTAATGGTTGACCACCAGTTGTTGGGTCTTGCATAAAAGCCATCTTAACTTGTATATGAGCATCATGATTCTGTCCCGGAAAAGCTCCAATAGGCTCACCTTTGATAGCAACTTGAATATCTGACAAAGGATCAAGGGGTCTAGGTTTCTTTTCTGGTGGAAGTATCTCATCTAAATTAGGCATGTTAGCTGCTTGCAAAATAGTCCTATTTAATGCTTCCATATTAAACATACCGGGAGGAGCTTGTTGGGCTAGCTGTAAAGCTAGCTGAGACAACATCATTCGGTGAGCATTAGAAGGAATATTTGGGTCGCTTACTGGGACAATATCAATTCTTCCATCAAAATCTTTTTTAAGAACTTGTCTTGATATTCCCGGCACCTCAAATGGATATTCATTAGGCAGATAGTCATGATTGATTTGTGCTAAGATTTTTAATTCATCTTTCTGCGATTTATGAAGCCTTTTATGAATGGCAGAAAAGAATTTACTACTGGCTTCAAGTAGGGCCATCGTAGTACCAACGGGACCATAAGAGGCAGCGTCCGATACTACTTGTTCCGTTGTATCAGCAAACTTCTGTCCTGTTCCAATAACAAAATTAAGCATAGACAGAAGAGTATTGGATGGCTCTTTATAAGGTAACGGAACAATAGACTTAGATAAATCCATGCCTGTTGCTTCAACTTCTTTAAACTCACCAGGAGATATTGGATCATTATCACCAACAATTCTAACTCCTTTAGATTTAAATCCTCCCGGTAGATTAGCGAATTGACCCGCATCCACTAACGCTCTCATAGCTGCTGTTGCAGTCATCGTTAGATTACCAAGGAAGTGGATCAATCCTAGTCCGTAGAAACCAAAGCCCGGTACATATTTGTAATGGACAAAGTGCATTACCTTTTGTCTTGTTTTATCGTCAGGTCGATAGTTTCTACGAATACTTAGAATTTGTTTTGATTGTTCTTCAATCGTTACAATATATGGAAGAGAGACACCCTCTTCATGTTCAGGGTCTTCTGGTAATTCAAGATAGCAATGCTGTTCTAGAAGAACATACTGATAATCAGAATCTGATGTTTGTGAAAGACCTAGAACTGTGTCTAGCTTGGTTGCCATAGAAGATTGTTCAGGAACATATGCTTCAGGCAAATCAATATCTTTATACATTCCTGCATCAATCTCTTTCATAAGATCAACAGGACTTCTGTATATTACATGAGTATATCTGTCTGCTTTTCTTAGATCACTAGCGTAGTACGAAACATAAAACTGATCAATAGGTACAAACTCAGATACAGGACGCTCTAATGAAGCATCATAGTATGTTTTCTTAAATGCTGAACCAATAATAGGTAGGTGAAACAAAAGCCGTTCAGACTCGTCAAAGTATTCAGGCATTTGTTCTGTTAGCTGATAGTTCATAAACTCTTGAATTCTTTCAGCTTGATCAATCTTATCAGGTGTTTGATTACCTAGTATTTGAGCTTTAACTGGACCTGCTGCAGGAAATAGTTCAAGAGAAGCTTTAGATTGAAACTTAACGGCTGATTCAATAAGAAGCGGATGAACAGCAGTACAAGCTCCTTCAAATGGTTCTGTTGCATCTTGAAGCTTTAGACCTAGAAGATCAAAGCCTCTTTCAAACATGCTCTCCCATTCGCTTCTAGAATCTTTATCAGATTCAAAATTATCATAAACTTTAAAAGCAATATCCTCTAGATCATTCTCATCTATCTTATCAGCTAAATTTTCAAACCATTCTTTAATATCTGGCTTAGTTTCAATTTCAATACCTTCATCAAAACTTACAACCACACCACCGTCAGGATCGAGATCAAAGGTAACATTTTTTTCAAGTTCAACAGATGCACCATTACTAGCATCAATCTCTATAATCTCTGCTTCAGGCATTCTTTCAAATGGATTTTTTTCAACCGCCATTCTTATTCTTCCTTTTCGGATATGTATCTTTTTATTTTAAATATAAGTACTCATTTAAACTTTGAAAGTAGTCATACCAATATTTAAAATCTTTTTCAACAGGTCTTTTTAAATTGTAATTAATACCTTTTTCATATTCTCACACAATAAGTCCTAATATTAATTAAAAACCTCGGAGTGCTGCTCCCGCACCTTTACCATTAAATCCTTTACGTTTTTTAGGTGTACCTTTATTTTTAGCTTTAGCTACCTTACCACCTTTTTTTAAACTTGTAGTTTCAACAGTTTCAGTGCCAGTGCTTAAACCTTTTGTTCCTGCCATTTGTTCATCTTTAGCAGTCTTAGGAGCAGGAACTACTTTTTTATCATCATCCTCACCAAGAAGTAAGGCTATTGGACTTAGACCTTTTAATCCTTTTCTTCCTACTACTGCAGGAATTATTCCCATAAAATCTGTAGCTTTTAAACCCATGATATTATTTCCTTATATTATTTAGAGTTCTTTACAATTGATGCACCGAAGTAAAGTCCTACTATTGCCGATACCAAATGAGTATCCAAAGGTGTCAGAACTAATCCTCGTAATGCTTGCCATTTTATAATTTCATTTCCTTCTGTAAGAAAGAAGAAGCCGGGATTAAATTCAGTATATCCTACCGTAACTAAAACATCAGGCCAAAAGACTGCTACAATCTTAGGCCAAACAATAATAGCTAATACAGCAGAGATTGCAATAACTCGTCTTGTAATCTGAAATCCTGTATTCTCATAACGTCTAGCAAGATCAGTTGCCTTTGATTGTTCTTTTAATCCCTCAATCGCTCTATTGAAAGCTTCTTGTTTTGCTTTCATACTTTGTGACCAAAGAGACATAATACCAGACAATAGTCCAGAGCCTAGCATTGTAATAAGTTCTAAAGGAAATCCCATGTACTTATCCTTCCGCAAGTAAAATAATTATAGCACTAAACTCTCCAGTATGCAACTTTCTTCTGCCTACGGTAGTTTACATCATCTTCCCAACTAGGATCATCTGGATGAGTTATATGCCATGACTCTTTCATGTAATGCACTGCCATAGCCAAAGCATCTACCTGATCGTCATGGCGACCGTTTGGAAAACTTAATAGTTCTTCTACAAGATCATCTGCCCACTTTTTATTCTTAGGCATCCATAATCTTCCTGCTTCTAATACAGGACTTGCAGCATATACTCTAGCTACCTTGTCTCTGTCTGGTGTGTATTCTAGAATAGGCAAGCCACTTCGACGTAAGTCTTGTATAAGTGATTGACCACTGGCTTTCTTTTCTACAATACAAATATCTGGTCTGTATTCTTCGTATAAGCTTTGTGCAATCTTTCTAAGATCAGGATACTCAAATCTTCCTCTGGTATTTCCTAACAGAATAAGATTACTAGCAATATATTCTTCTCCTTCATAACTTTCTTCAGGCATCTGAAAGATACCCCACGTTTGAATAACAGAGAAGTCGGCACTGCTCTTTGTAGAGAATGCTGTATCTAAAGTTTGTATTACAAAGTCACAAGTAGGGGGATCACCATACTCCCAGTGTTGTAGCCACCTTTTCTTGATTATACCACCTTCTTCTGGTGTAGGATTTTGCATATACAATGAATCCCAATATCTTGATCCATTGCTTGCAATAATCTCTTCTTCATCTACTCGTAATACCTCATCAGGTTTCCACTCAGGAAAATAAGAACTACCTACAGGAAGTCCTAAAAGTTCTGATGCTTCTTCATCTACCCACGCAGGAATACGAACCACCTCCCATTTATGAGTGGCTTCCATATCCATTATTTCTTCTTGCTTTAACAACCAACCACACAAATCATCATGATGGTATCGGGTGTTAATAATAACAATAGCCCCGTTAGGCATAATACGAGTACGCAAACCAGCAGGATACCATTCCTTAATATACCGCCTACCCGCTTCAGAGAAACTATCTTCTTCTGACATAGCATCATCTAGTATTGCTATGTGTGCTCCACGCCCTGCAATCTGTGATCTCACACCAGCAGCATAGTAAGTACCGTTAAGGTTTGTTTTCCATTTACCTGCCGCCCGTACATCTGATCTTAGCTGGACATTTGGAAATATGTTTTGAAACTGCTCAGTGTTTACCACATCTCTAACTGATCTACCAAAGTCACTGGCTAGCTGATCACTATGAGATATTGTTAGTATCTCATGTGTTGGATTGTTTCCAATGTACCATGCTGGGAATATCTTAGAACATATAACAGACTTAGAAGATCGGGGAGGAAGAAAGACCATAAGTCTTTTTATTTCTCCATCTTTTACCTTCTGAAGTTTATCTGATAATATTTTTATATGCCTACCCATCTTCCAATCGGACACAAGAGTAGGAGCAACCATACGAACAAAGGACAGAAAGGTATCCTTTGATTCTTTTAGAACAAGATCATCCATCAATGTACTTAATGTCATCAACGTATTAACAGAATTATCTTGTTCTTTTATAGATTCTGTAGTAATCTCCATAGATATTCTTTAGTATCTCTAAAGAGATACTATAAAACCTTTTAAATAAAAATTAAAAATAATAATAAATAATTGTTCTTTAGAAATCTTTAGAGATATTATACAGTACTATAAAGATTCTGTCAATACCCGGCTCAAAAAAATTAAACATTAATCATCATAATTTTATTTGGATGAAATGACCCTTGTATTTTTGGTAAATATATGGGGGTACTGTATTTATATATATATGCATGCCCCAGTTTTTTTTGGGTGGGGGTGGTATATAAAAAATTTTCAGAGATTTTATAAAGATGTGTGACATTTATGCAACAGCCCCCCTCTAAAATCTATGACATTTATGCAACACGCATGAAGATTCTGTAAGAATCTCGGAAAAACAAAATAAAATTCACCATCCAAACTTTTATTTTTTATTTTTAGAGAGAGCAAAGTGATCTCTAAAAATTAAAAATAATATTTAGGATCAATTGGTTAGCAGGATTTTCTAGACTGTTGCAATTATGTAACACTCGATGAGATTCGATCAAACTATGATGAGGGGATTGACAAGCCTTGATGAAACTAATTAATAATTCTAGCTTGTGAGTTCTTGACGAACAAGCTAGAATTCTTAATTAAAACCAAATTTGAGAACCACCAAAACAAAATAATTAATAATTCTAACTTGTGAGTTCTTGACGAACAAGTTAGAATTCTTAATTAAAACCAAATTTGAGAACCACCAAACCAAAACGGAGGCAAGACCATGACTAAAATTGATCGTATCAATCGCCAATTTGCCGACCTATCTTGTAAGGTGTCGCCAGCTCCCGATGGAATCGGATTCGACATCCACGATACGTCAACCGGCAATTGGATTGGCTCAGTTGATGATTTGAGCGAAGCCAAATGGTTTTTACAATCGATTGCTGATGAATTTGAAAATGAACTGATGAACTAATTAATAATCTCCCTGTAGAGTATCTGACGATACAGGGAGATGATTAATTAAAACCAAATTTGAGAACCACGAAACCACAACCATGAAAGGATTAAGACCTTGGCAGATAAAATTTGCACAAAACAAACACAAACACCACTCCCACACCGCATTAAAAAGACACATAAAATTTGCACAAAACAAACACAAACACCACACCCATACCGCTTTGGGTGGACTGTTGTACAAAATTGGTTTCAACCCACAAAACAAGATGGCTCAGTTGATGCTCGTACACAGCCGAAACCAGGACGCAGAATGCTTCATATCCATAAAAACGGCCACAAACGGCTTTATTTTGACAACTGGTTAATAGCTGAAAAATATCTTTAATGATCCTCAACAACTGCCAAGGGTAAAAGCTTGGCAGAATTGAGGACCATGAAATAAAACTGAAATGGAGTTAATTATGTTAATAATTACGATTATTTTCTTCGTTGTTATTATAGGCTTGTTAGCCTATCTTTCTAATCCGTTTACATTATTGGGGGATTGACAAGGATAATTAATAATGCTCTAGTAAAGTTCTTACGATATTAGAGCATTATTAATTATCTTTTATCAACCGCCAATGAAGGAAAAAAGACAATGCTAGTTAAAGAGGCCAAAACCTTCGGTGTTATCAGCACCAAGAATACCAAAATGGGGTCAACTACCTTTGCAATCGATGCCTTTGCGTGTAAGGTCGGATCAAAACTTGCAGAGATCGAAGGCAGTCCCTGCAGCACCTGCTACGCAAGAAAACTGCAAAAGCTTCGGCCTTCGGTCAATCAAGGTTGGAAAGCTAACCTTGCCAAGTGGAATCAAGCTGATCCGAAGGATTGGGTCAAAGCTATGGCTTTCCAAATAAATCGGTATTGTTTCGACGGCTTCCATCGTTGGTTTGATGCCGGTGATCTTCAAAGTGTAGAAATGCTTGATGCTATCTGTAAGGTGGCTAAGGCTACACCACAGATTAAACACTGGCTCCCTACACAGGAAAGGGGGATTGTGAAACAATATAGCAAAGCTATACCGGATAACTTAATCATTCGAGTATCGGCTTCGATGGTTAACGGTGACAAACCTAACTTTGACCATGCG
>Ga0208767_1000714_pt1 | contig 27444 bp, 46 predicted proteins | sample VirMetDEL_Mar_21_FD_184514 | JGI IMG/M metagenome (GOLD analysis project Ga0208767, IMG submission 184514) | Aqueous microbial communities from the Delaware River and Bay under freshwater to marine salinity gradient to study organic matter... | ecosystem: Environmental > Aquatic > Marine >... | reverse complement strand
TTTTAAATTTAGATATATATCGTAAGGAGTGTCCACCTAAGCAATTAACCCCTATTTGAAATTGCAAATTTGGGGTACCCAACTGGGTTTCTCAAATAGATATTATTTTCAAACATATAAACAAAAACAAAATGGATTATTTAACGAAGTCATTCACAACTGAATTGAACCTTAACGAGGCTATTCCTGTATTACCTAAGTCCCTATATCAAGGCAAAGGTGAAACGCAAGTGGATTGTACCTTAAAAGGTTACAAGTTGCGTCCTACTTATGAAAATAGGACAAATTCACTAGCAAACGAGATTTGCAGTTACGATACTAAGCAGTTACAATCTAAGTTAAACGAACTTAAAGGTAATAGCAGTATTAAAAACCTAGTACGTGAGAGGGCTGTTATTCAGCTTAATGGTGGAGGGATCGCTGAAGTTGCGCCAAGTCAATTTGCAGGATTTGAAGTTGGTGCAACCAATTTAAGTGTAACTATTGTGGAGGATAGTTTTCAACAAGGCGACAAGACAATCGAATTTGCACGTATAGACAGAGTGCAAAAGGCAGAGAAGTAACTACTAAAGGGGAGTAATCCCCTTTATTTTAACATTAAATAATCATTTATACGATCCTACGGGCACTTCGACTCTGAGATTATTGGTTTATTTCTTTTATTTAGTGTGTATTTATACGTTATTTATGTTGGATATTAGGGCTCTACAGCTCTTTTATCTTAACATTAGTAATGTGTGTAGTAATGTATGTATATTTTAGAGCAATCTCACACCCATATATACAATATTTTACACTACTCACAAATACTTTTGTCGATTTATATATACGATTTATACAAGCTTGCGTCTGCAAGCATCATATTCACTAAAATTAATACATTATGAAAATTAACGGAATTAACGCAAAAGAATCCAAATTCAAGCCTGTTACATTAGAAATAACCTTTGAAAGAGAAGAAGAATTAGTCGAATTCTACCTAAGAATGAGTCTTATTGGGGAAAGAATAAAAACTTTCTATGACAATTTAAGGGAAGAAGGAAAGTCAAAACCTATAATAGGTTTGCCTGAGAAGTTTAATAACTGTAAAGATATTAAAGCGTGGGCTATAAAAGAATATAGTGAACACTTAAAAAGATTAAATGAATCTCCAATAAGAGGAGAATAATAAAATATTCAAAGGGCAGCTAAGCCTTTTGATTTTAACACTAAAATTAATTAAAATGAAAGTAACTGTAATTTACTACGAATTGAGTTTTAACGGAGATAATCCTACCACTTTAAATGGTGAACGTGTAATTACTACAAAAGAGGTGGATCTACCACTAAGATTTGTGTATCGTGATTTTAAAGGTAAAGGAACTAAGAGGATATTATATTCTCAAGGTATAATGTGCGATGTTGAAGATATCATAGCAATTGAAAATGTATAAAGTACAAGCTAGAGGGTAATAACCCTTTTAGCTTAACATTAATTAAATATTACAACTATGCCAGCAATTACACATGAAAAAGGACCTTTTATGATAAACATAAGCACTCGCAGAGGGCCCATACTTTTATCTTTTGAAGTAATAGATCAATTAGACGGTTCTATGTATTTATTAAGATCCACAACACTGCTTATAATGGCAGTGAAATCATCAAAAGAAACTGATGGTGTGTGGCATACTTCTTGGAAAGTATTAAAGGTTATACCTATAAGTGCAGCTTTGTATGATTTTAATGATGATGACTGTTACGCACCATAATTAAATTTAGTAAGGTTTAGGCCTTACTATTTTAACATAAGTATTGTGAAGAAGAGAAAGAATAATCATGTTGGAGTTTGCTGTGATGGGCTAACTATTGCCCAAAGAAAGCGAAGGAAACTGTGAATTTTAGTATCTCCAGACAATTATCTTAATATTATAGAACCTGATAACTTCAGAGCAAAAGGAAGGAAACAGGTAAGCTGGTATTGCTCTACCAGTGGTGTATTGCTTAAAAAAAATGGCTTTACACGCAGCTGATATATAAAATAATCAGATTATTGTAATTAAATTGGTTTTTTGCAAGAAACCTTTTTTAGTTTCAATTATCCAACGTACGCAGGAGAGCGTATACATATCATTAGCTGTTTTAAATAAAAAATCAAGTGCTAGGGTGGCCCAAGAGATGGTTGCCCTTGCATTTTAACATAAATCTTGTAAAATGAAGAATAAACCAAAATTATTTGATGATGTATCATAATAAGTATTTAAAGATATACATCTAAGAGGTTTAAATGATTAAATTAATTTTTTAACTGAAATGAAAAACTATATTTATTGTTTGAAATGGGCCCTCGAAGGTGTAATATAAAGGGTAGAAATACCCTTTTATTTTAACATAAATCAAAATTATAAATTATGGTAACATTTACAGTAGTAGTATTAGTTATTTTCTTAATAGGAATAACTCATTTACACAATTGGATAGTCAGAGTATTTGCTAAAGATACGGAAGACCCTAGAGGGTCTATAATTATAATTAGTATTCTTTGGCTATCTTTAGTAATTATAATAACTTATCATCTTATACTTTGGGGGTCTTTATTACTTAATTTAAAATAAATAATTATGCTAGACTGGTTATTTGGTCCAAAAAAATTGTATAAAATACATTTTTCACTTAAAAAAAAGAAATCCGGACAAAAACTTAAGGGTTCTTGTTTCTGGAAAGGTAGCGGTATTAATCAAGATGATATTGAAAATTATGTAGAGGACGAAGCAGGTGAAACTATATGTAATTTTAAAATTACTAAAGTACAATTAATAAATAAACAGTAGAAATACTGTTTTATTTTAACATAGTGTATTATATGTTATTGATTTAGTGGGGTAGAGGGGCTTACGCCCTTCTATTTTAACATAAACCAAAATATAATAACTATGGGAAGGAAAAGAACACAATGTATGCTTAAAAATTGCAACAACTCATTAGGTGACTCAAGGCCAGATAAAAAGTTTTGCAGTACAAAATGCAGAAATGCACACTCCTCAGCTTTAAGAAGTAAAGATAAATTAAAGACTTTGAAAAAAGATCTTTATAATAATCTTGCAAAAAGAGATGAAACTACCTTAAGTAGAGAGGATAAGAGAATTAAAAATTTGCTGGTTCGGGTTTTATAGTAGGATATTAGGGTGTTTATACACCCTTTTATCTTAACATTAATTAATAATTAAAATATAAAGCTATGAAAAACTATTTATCACTTATCTTATGTCTATTTACAACAATAATGTTAATTGCTACATCTTGCGGTTCTAAATCTGGAAAACTACTTGATGACAAGTTCTCTTATATTGTTGAATACCCGGATGGTAAAAAAGATATAATTTACGAAGATTATCCTATTTTGTATCAAATAGATGATACAGTTTTTGTACATACTTCCCAATATTTGTATAAAGACAATAAAGATAATACAAAAAGTCACTTCTTTAAAAACATATCCTCTTCTTATTGGAAAGATACTATAATTTATACTTCTTTGGATGATAATGATGGAAGTTGTTTAGATGTTTACAAAAAAGCTGTGGTTTTGGGTTATGACGATATAAAATTTTGATTTATTAAGCAGGGTAATTCCTGCTTTTTTTTCACATAACTAAATTAATAAATTCATGGAGAAATGCAAAATAATAATACCGTCTAGTATATGGGAAGAAGTGATAAAATTTAGACCTGAAAAAGCTTTAACTGATTATCCTAGAGATATAATAATGTTTTTAGCTTTTTTCCAAAAAAAACAAACTAATAATGTTAATTTGGAATTACTAGACAAAAATATAGCTTTATTACAAGAGGAAGGCGGATTAGATTGGGCAAAGATAGATATATATATTAGAGAATCTTTAATAAGAGAATTACCTTTTGATTTTTTAGCATATATATTAATTTATGACAAGTTTTGGATTTTCTTTGATTATATATCTATAGAAAGAGAACCTCCTGCTAAATTACAAAAAATTAAACCACTTTTTTAAAATGGAGACAAACAGGGAAAAACACCATATATATATTAACTCTTCAATAATAGAAGAAGTAAAAAAATTTAAACCTAAAGAATTATTATTTAATATGCCTTATAAAGGTTTATTATTCTTAGCTTATTTGCAAGTAGAAGTATCACAAGTTGAATTAAATTTAAATTTATTTGATAATATAATATCTGTAGATGCAGAAAATGGAGGGGTTAGTTGGTGTGATATTCATGAAATATATAATCTAGAAGATGATTTTATGTTTAATTTTTTAATAAAAAGTAAATATCAACTTATAGATAAAGAATTCAAATTTTTTAATCTGCAAACTGGAGAAGAACTATTTCCCCCTAAAACTAGATTAGAAAAAGCAATAACCCCTTTATTTTAAAACATTTTATGTGGATTATGAAAACGATAAGGGTTTTATAATGACAGAGGATTTTTAAATTTTAAATGAAACACCATGAAACAACCAATACATGAAGTAATGCTGCCAACAGAAGATGCAAGTAATATTGCTATTAATTTATCAGATGGTAAATTTATTTACACGCCTAAAACAGTAAAATATCCTTATCAAGATATAGTACAGAATCAACATATATACATCACAATTTCTCAAGATGTAGAACCTATTAAGGAAGGTGATTGGTGTATTGATGTTGTAAGTAATTATATTTATAAAGCTGGATTGGCACCAAAAATTAATGAGTGGGAAAATCAAAGAAAAATTATAGCAACTACTGACCCTAAACTAACTAAATGTAGTATGTGTGGGATGGAAGATGGCGAACATAAACTGAGCTGTAAAACACCTTCTTTAAGAACATGTATACCACAAGTTTCACAGACATTTTTAGAAGAGTTTGTTAAAAACCCTAATGGAAAGTGGGAAGTTGAATGTGGAAAATATTGTACTAACGGCTACAGGTATGGCAATGTAATTTTACGGATTTAAAACACGGAAATTAATTATGGATAAGATAGATAGATTGAAGCAATTACTTCTGACACACAGAACAGAAGATATAAGCAAATTAACATTTGAAGAGAGGATTGATTTTGACGATGCTTTTGCACAAGAGATAGTAAAATTATTTGCTATACCTGATGTTGTAGGGCGAAGCGAACAGTTGCACTTTTGTAAATATGTTAAAAGGTTTGGAGAAAGTTGTACATTAAACAACAATTGCAAGTACCCTAATTGTGAATAGTGCAATTGCCTACAACGGCTTGTATATGAAGCGTGGCGTGAAAAAAGGTTTGTAGTAACGAGTGGAAATCTGAAACCTTGAAATACCCATTAAGCTCGACAGTAGCCACTCTTTAGCCATGCTTTATATAAAATCAATAACAAACTAAGTTCTACCTTTAACCAGGTATATAAGGCAATTTTGCCGCGGTAGAACTTGGTTTTATTTTGACATATTTTATTATTAAAAAAAAATTAATTTTATGAAAACATTTCTTTGGTTAATTTTAGCAACCATTCTATTTTCTTGCAATGCCTCAAATCAGCAAGCAAATAACTACTGTTTAGTAGAAGATTTATGTTATGATGAACCTGCTACTTATTCTTCTGATCAGCCCAGAGAAACAAATTTAGTTATTTGTTTTGAGGATGGTAGAAAAGGTATTCTATATACAGATATATACTCATATAATTACACTTCCGGAGATATTATTTGTGTAGAAGAATACATAGATTATAGTCCTTCTCTTTCACAAAATAGTTTTATAAGTATTTCCGAAGATTTTTGTGATACTACTATTTCCTGGGGATTATATAGTTATAGTAAATTTAGTGTTGTTAGTGTTGAATAATTGTAAGTAAACCCTGTTAATTCAGGGTTTATTTTAACATAAAAATATAAACTATGATACCTTTTATAATTGGCAGTTACATTTTTTCTGTATCATTATTAAGTTTTTCCTTTATTTATAATAAGAGAAAAAAAGACTACTCACAAGCTGGTATTGATCTTAAATTGATAGTAGCATTAACAGTTTTAATATTTACAATTTTTATCATTCAAGTAATTTTACAATTATTCCAACGAATCTTTTAGAATTAAAAGTTAAATATATATCAAAAGCTATACAAAAAGATATTATTAATAATAAAGTATCTGAGTCTAAAAAATTTGCAAAATACCGAATAATACCTAAACATATAGCTTTGTTTAATACTAACCGTTGTGGTTTATTAAAATATATACTTAAAAGAGATGAAATATCTATAAAAATTAATATAATTTGGATAAATAATGAGAGTATATATCCTAAAGGAAGTATTGTAGAAGTTGTGCTACAAGTGCTCTATAAAATTAAAAAAATTTCATAAGTAGGGCCAAATTTAAGCTCTTCTTTTTTAACACAATTCAAAAACATTATGATTTTTAACTTAACACAAAAACAACGGGATTTTTTATCTGAATATTTTAGAGCTAAATTTGAAGATATCGATAAGAAATATTACTATTTATTTGATCCTCAGTATGCAGGAAAAATGCGTGGGCATATTATATTCTCTATTATAGATACAGAATTTAGGTTTTTCAAAAATAAGCCTCCTATAAAAAAAGAAGATAATCGTATGTTTGTTATTTACGCACATTATAAATTAATTCATACTGAAAATCAAACTGAATTAACTAAAGAAAATAAAATTATACTAGATAATCGAACATTCTCCGTAAAAAAACTAAAGTATGAAGATAACGGAAATAAACAATAAATATTATCATATAATTAAATCTCGTATATTAAATTATAATAAAAGTAACATTTATGCTTATGATACCAGATACACTTCTAGGGCTTTACTTGTAGATCCTAGTAATGTAAGTTTATTAGTTGGTAATATAATTTTTGGGCAAGATACTAATAATGGTAAACCCTACCTTGGAATGATATTCAAATGTAATAAAATAAAAGATTAATATGCTTTACTTTCGTAAAATGCGCATAATACGCAAATATTATCCTATATTACTAGAAGACGATTTAGAAAATATATCTATTTACGGAATTAAAAAAAATAAAACAGTAAAAGTTTTATCAACTCATCGAATAAATTTTTTAGTTAGATATAATAAAAAATGGGGAACATCTAATAAGTATATTATATTTAGGGTAAAATCCTTATAAATAAAAGGACTAACCCTTTTATTTTAACATGAATAAAAAAGAAGAATTTATCAAAAAAGCATTTAAGATAAAAGCTACTAAAAAGCATGAACTAAAAAAATTAGTTAAAAAGCTTTATAGAAAAGGCTGTAGATTTGGTTATATTTCTAACAAACCATCTATAAATAAATCTAATTTTTTATTTATAACTAAAAGAGGTTATATTTTTTATATACCCTCTAAAAGAATATTCAAAAAAATCAAAGCAAAAGAAAAGACATGGAAATCGTTGTAGAAATTATTATGGTTGCTATTATAATAGCTCTTATAGTATTTGTTGCCTGGGTAGTGCATTTTTTATTATTTAGTAAGAACCTAAAAGAATATTTAGAGGAATATTGTGTTTGTGGAGAAAAACTAGAAGAAGGAGAAGAATGTCAAAATAAGGAATGTATAAAAAAGAAGAAATAAATGGAACTACGAACCTATCTTAAATATATAGATAGAAAATTAGAAGGAAAATCAATAAACTATGCAAATAGATATTTATCATAAACACATAATGAATCGTTTAAATAGAAAAGCGATAATAATGTTTAGCCAGCATATTACTCCTACAGAGGTTTTATTAGTTGATTTAATGGGGGGGACGATTTCTGATTTCGGAGCAAATATACTGCGTTTTTATGTTATTTATAGAAATACAGATAAATCTACTAAATATAATAGTGGTTCTAGTACAACTTATAGTTATTATAGAGGGATATATAACATTCGTAAATTATGAATTTATCAAAATATTCAAAGTATTTAAATATTAAAAAAATAAAGTAATAAAGTAATATCGATAGTTTATACTAATTAATATACTAAATTGGCTAAAAAAATAGATAATGTAGTACGCCCCGACCACTACAAAACTAGTGGTAAAGAAGTTTATCAAATGATGATAGATGTCTGGGGAAAAGAGAAATTTATAGCTTTTTGTGAAATGAATGCTTTTAAATATAGAATGCGTATGGGTAAAAAAAATCCTATAGAAGAAGATTTAGCAAAAGCTGAATGGTATGAAAAAATAGCTATGGAAATGCTACAAGAATAATAATAAAGGGGCTATTTGCCCTTTTATCTTAACATAAAAAATATACTAAATGGAGAATAACACTATTTTATGGGTAGACGCTGAAAAAGATCCCATAGCAGAAGGCATGCGTTTACGTAATTGCCTCTGGTTAAAATCTTTTGAAGCATTACAGGATTGGGTACAAGAATATGATAAGCCCTTAGCTATCTTTATTGGTGATAATTTAATAAGAAAAAGTTATCAAGATTTAACAATAAAAGATAGTAAAGAAGTATTTAAACAAAGAGATAGCTTAACAGGCTTAAAGTGGGTCTTATTATTTTATAATAGTATTGGCCTATCTACGCCTTTATTGTTTTCAATTTCAGACAATAAAAAAAGAAGAAGAAATTTTAATAACCTTTTAAATAAAAAAAAATGCTAAACACTAAAGACTTTAAAGAGGAAGGTAAGTATACTATAAAAGTATTACAAGATATTGATGAATTCACAAAAGATGCTTTTGTTGTAAGAGCAGGAACACTAATTGACATTATTTTCCTAGGATTTGATCAAAATAACATTATATTTGTAGCTGAGAATGAAATTATAGCAGAAGTTACAGAGAATTCAGTATTATTAAAAGATGATACTGAAAAATTCACAGTAGGAGAAAATATTGGTGTAGAGATTGTTATTTGTGAATATCCTAAGAATCTATTTCAGTTGGTAAAATTATCTAAGCCTTTCACACTTAAACCTTTTTAATATGGCAGGAATTGGTACCACAAGTGATAGAGCTGCATCAATAGTTGATTTATTAAAGTCTATAAAAAAACCTGATCTTAGTGATAAATCAAAATATGGTATTTTATTAGTAGATAACTTAGATGAATATGAGTATTCGATTAATTACGAAGAAACAGGTTCTTATATGATGTTAACGGATGTTTTAACACTTCCAGGATTAATTTTTAAATTTACTAATATTCGTTTTAGTGATTCAGTAATAGACGTAGGTACTTTAGGTACTTACAGATTTAGTAACTATAATTCTGAAAGTATTTCTAATACAATAAAAGTTAAGCTACAAATAAAAAACAGTACCACTTTACGAAATTTAATAGGTATTGATTATGATACACCATACGGTTATGAAAGAGAAAGTGAATATTTAACTTTTATTGCACCAGCTTCAAGAGTTTGTGTATTAACAAAAGAAGAAAGTCAAGTATTATCTACTAATAGAAAGATTCTATCAGAAGCGAGAAGAGAAGTAGATAAATTAGCGTTAAAAGATTTTAATATAGGAAAATAAAAAATAATAAAACCGGATGAAGGACCAAAAAAAAGAAGAGGGACAAAGCAAAAATCCACAGCTGCACCAAATAAGTCTAATAAGTGGCAAACAAAAAAAATCAATATCTCTACTGTTAGAAATATGGCCAAAAAGTTTTTTCGTAGAAAGACCTAAAGACTATATATGGTTATTAGATGCTGAAGATAAAAAAAAATTAGATGAAGAATTATCAGAATTAAGAAAATCTTCAAACAATTTTGATTTCAAAACTTTATTAAAAAACTAATTATTATGATACTAGACTATTTTATCAATGTATCCCTGGTTGTATTTTTTACGCTAAACATACTTAACTATGTAATGTATAGATTTTTTATGTTAAATTTACTTAATTATCTAGTACATAAATTTTTTAGGATAGAACTACCAATTTACTTATTTATATTAGCTATAATCTTAATGTTTGTACTAATAAGTAATCTTTGGATTTATGGTGTATTATATTTAATTATTATAATAACTAAAATAAGTTTATTATGGAATAGAGACCCAGAAAAAGATTTAAATACTATGAGAAATTTTGTGACAGAACTAAATAAAATAAAATCTGAAAATTCTGATGGTAATAATCCAGAAGCTAAAGAAAGCGCAAATGCTATACTACAATCAATGGAAAAACTAGAAACAATAAAAATTACGAAGATCACCAGATTTATATTATTTCTATTAGGTGTTTCAGGATATATAACTTACTTCCGTACTATTTTTTACTAATTTTATAACTTAAAAAACAAAAAAGATGTCTACGACAAAACTAACAACGAAGAAAAGAAGTACCTTTTCAAACCTTTCTCCAGCAGAAAACATGACAATTGCAAAATTCTTAAAGAATTGCGCATTTAACGACATCACATTCCCTACTGAGGATAATCAAGATGTTGAAGATCAAATTACTGCCCAGGACTTTTGTGCTATGACTCCTGTAAATAAGGCTAATGTCTTAGATTATTTAGAGTCTAAAGTTAAAAGCCGTAAAGAGGTTTTAGATGGTGCTGAGCAGCCTTTAGTTTTCAAAAATACGTATTACAAACTTACTTACGAGGATGCTGTACGTAATCTTGAAACTATTCAAAGGGTACTAAGAACTGATAGCTCTAATAACTTAGTAGCTTAAGTACTTACTCTGGCATTATTAATATAGGGGGAAATTCCCCTTATATTTTTAACATAAAATATATATATGGACAAAGAAAATTATAACACTTTAATAATGGTACTATTATCATTCGCTTTAGCTTGGACAACTACTATAGTTATGATAGCTAATGATTTTGAATATAATAGATTTAAAAAAGGTGTAGTATACTACCCGGATATAATTAGTTATGAGGTTTTTGAAATAGATAATACTTTAAATATTATACTACCTCCTTTATATATAATTACAGTTAAATAAACATTTTTTTTACACTCAAAATTTTAAAAATTATGCAAAAGTATGATGCTGAAAAATTAAATTTAGCAGCTTTAAAATGGATTATTGAAAATAAATCTAATTTATTAGAGAAACCTACAATAAAAAGTATACAAAAAAAGGTAAAAGAAAGTATACATGAATTAGAAGGACTTAGTAGAACACCTTCTGAAGAAAAAAGACTTAGTACACTATATCAAGTACAAGAATTAATTGATGAGAAAGTTACAAGACTATATGAAGAATTAAGTAAATACAAGGGTGATGAAGATTATAGTAAAAAAGAAGAAATGTTCACTCAGCTTTTAATGATTATAAGCTTTACTGTTTTAGGCTCTAAAGAACTTAAAATTATACCTAAAAATCCCTATTTATTGGCGGTGTATATAGAGCACATAATTGCTAAAGATAATAGTCAAACATCCTATTTTTTATCTATAATTTCTAAATATTCTGAAGATGAAGAAAAAAATGCATTATTAGAATCTCTAAAATTATTAGATTTACCAGAAGTAGAAAGTATCAAATATAGTGAGTTTGATAGTATACAAGAAGCTATATCAAAAAGTACAGCCAATTTAGATTATGAGGCTGTTATGAAATATAAAAACGATTTATCATTAGAGATAGTTGAAAAAAGTGACAGATTTAAAGAAGCATTAAGCTTCCTTGGGTATGTTAAATTGGAACAAAGTGGAATTTTTTAATCTTAAAAAAAATTAAACATGGAAAATGTTGAAGAAAAAATTGTCTTAAGGGATGTTAAAAGTCATTGTTTTGATAAAAGCAAGAAAAAAGTCAAAGTAAGGTCTTTATTGCGTTTTAAAAATGTAAAGAAGACTGAAAAAGGTGTTGAAATGGACATAGCTTTTAGTTTAGCTAAAAGAAATTTCAATCATGAAAAAAGAGAAGACATTGAAAGAGTGTCTAATATTTTAGAAGAACGCATAAATAAACGTCCTATAGAATTACGTGTTAGTGGAGAAAATATAAGAAGTGCTGTAAATGTAGCAAAGAATGTTGTACATCGGTATATGGAAGAGGTATCATATAAAAGAACTCAAGATATTAAAAATGAAACACTAAAATATCATATACATGGAAATTCAAATAGAGTTTGATCATAATGATCCAAATTTATCAGGGGCATTAGGTATAATTAAAAAAGATTTCCAAATTAGCAATATAATAAATAATCTAAAATATAGAAAACAATGCAATAATGAAAATGTTCAACCGAATATTTTATTTGAAATACTTACTTTAACAGGTAAGGCTGAAACATTGCAAGAAACTATATACATGCTTACGCATTTAAATGATTATATAGAAGCTAGAGAAGTCTATGGTGAGCAAAAAGCTAGAAATCCTGTAAGTGATGCACTATATCACGCACTAAAGGTTAATTATGATATAAATTCATTTATAGCAACTTCTATTTCAGATAAAACTTACGCAGAATATTCAAAACACGAATCTTTTGGAAATAAAAATTCTGTACAAGTGCAGGATTCTGAAGTTCTTAAAGATTTAGTAAACATCTTTGGATTAAGTAAAGAAAAATCTAAAAAGATAATTCTTTTTCTAGAATCTATGAGACGTTCTACAAAAAAAGAATATGATAGTAGGTCAAAAGAAATAGAAGCAGTTATAGAATTTGTGGATAATTATCCTGAATTATATTTTGCTTTTGCTGTACTGGGTAGATTTATTGATAAACAAAAAAGATAAAATGCAAGAAATAAAAATTGATTTATACGAGGATGATATCCTCAAAGCTTTTGGTTTGGAAAATAAAGAATTTTTAGAATTCTTTGTTAACAAAATCATAAGAAAAACAGATACTGAAAAAGAAACTTTAAAAGAAGATTCTAAACTAGTACAAAATAACGTATTGATGCAAAAAATTATAGAAGCATCAGATTTACCTACTATAATAAAAGATTCTGCAGATCCTGAAGAGGTAAAAAAGTTAATCTTAACTTTTATGCTTGCAGGTGCATTATTAGACTCTAAAAGCTTGTTTATAGAAAAAGAACAAAGTGATATGGAAAATGCCGCAGATTCTCTCTCAAATCTTTTATAAAAAAAATCAAAAACATGAGTACAGAAAATTCTACAGCAGTAGAAAAAGTTGAAGATGCTAAAACAGCAGAAGCTACTACATCAGTAGCAAAAGTAAAGAGTGTTGTAAACCCTAAAACTATTAGAAAAGCTTTAGGTGATAAGTTTATTATGGCAAATAGTATTGCTGATATCTTATCTATTGGTTACAATATAAGCCATAATGTTATTTTGTGGGGCCCTGGTGGTCATGGAAAGTCAGAAATGACTGAATTATTCTTTAATACAATAGGTATTGAACCATTTGTTCAAGCTCTTGGAGAAGGATCTACAGAAGATTTGATTCTAGGCGGTTTAAATATGAAAGAATTCCAGGAAAGTGGAAAAATCTACTATAACGTAGAAAACTCTTTCATGAATCATGAATATGTTGTATTTGAAGAATTATTGGATTGTCCGGCTAATGTTCTTTTACGTTTAAAGGATATTTTAACTTCTGGAGTATTTCGTAATGGAAGCCAGCAATTCAATATTAAAACTAAATTTATTGTATGTCTTACTAACAGATCTCGTGAAGAAGTATCTGAAGATAGCAGTATACAAGCTTTAATGGAAAGATTCCCTATGGAATATGAAGTTAAGTGGAATGGTTATAACGAAGATGCTTATAATAGCCTATACAAGAAAGTATTTAATCTTGATCAAAATGAATTACTTAATTCCGGTTTAAATTTAGTTAGTATTGCGGCAGTAGCCTCAAATGCAACACTAAAGAAAACTATAAGTCCTAGGACTATGGTTTATGCTGGACAAATGTATCAACATACAGGTAATTTAGCTGATTTGAAATATTTTTCAGGTTTTTGCAATGCTGGTATAAAAGAAGCAGAAACTCAAATTAAGCATTTAGAAGATATCAGAGCTGATTATGAAATCATAAAAGAAAGTGAGAAAGTAGTAGATTATTATTCTTCTAAAGAAAATACTGCTAAATTCTTAAGCAAATCTAGTAAAGAACAAACTGCTATTCTTTTAGATTTTGAAAAGCAAATAAAAATCTTTACCCATGCAACTTGTACAGACCAGAATTCTGTTTACAAGAAAAAGGTAGTAGATAAAATGAATAATGTTTATAAAACACTAGAATCTTTACAGGAAAGATCTAATAAGATGTCTAATAAGACTAATGAATAATTTTTTTTAATTTAAATTCTTTTCATGTTTGGAACAAAAGAAAAAAAACCATTACCTTCTCCTTTTAAATTAGAGGATGTATTGTATAAGTTTGAGTATTATGGAGATGACATAGGTAATCTATTCACCAAAACAGAAGAGACGGTATACCCTTTAAAAATAGGGTATACTCTTTATTCTCTTAGATCTTTCTTTAATAAGATTACGGCACAAACGTATAATTATGATAGAGAGGTTAAGAATGGTAGTAAGATGTCTTATGACACTCACATAAAGAACTCTAGCGAGGTAACAAAAATTATAAATGCTATACCAATTAATCTTATTAACGAGGTATATAATATATTTACTCACGAATTATTTGATAAAAGACGTGAAGATGCTTTACACATAGATATGGAAAATCTTTCTCCGGAAGATAAGGAATTTATAAATTTCTTAATGACTGTGGATTACAATAAATTTCCAGGAACACCTCTGCATAAAGCAGTTATGGTTTCTTTTGTAATTACTAAAAACTCTATAGCATCCGGTAAAGGAGAAGAGGGGGAAGGCCAAGGCCAAGGTGCAGGCGGAGAAGATGGTGAAAATGGTGAAGAAGAAGGTGAAGGCGAAGGAAAATCTAAATCACCTTTAGAAGACTTGGGTTTATCCCATTCAAATGTACAGCAAATGGCTGAAGATGTAGAATTATTAGAAAAAATAAAACCTAATAGTTTTACAGATAAAACCTTGGGTATTAATCAAGATGTACCTGGAAGTTATTTAAATTCTCTTTTAGATAGAGAAACTAATGAAATATTAAATGTAGAAAATACTGTAGATTCTATAGAACAATGGAATATTAAAAATAAAAGGAAATTTACAGCAAATAATAAGTCTAAAAAGAAAAGACTTATGCAAATGTCAAATATTGAACAGATAAGTAAAGTCCCTCTAATTAGTCATACAGATCCTTTATTTCAATATAAATTAGTTACTAATCAATTGAAGTATAAAGATAGGTATGTTGTAGATGATGAGAAACAGTTATCTATTGTACTAATAGACGATTCTGGTTCTATGTCTAGCAGTAATAAACTCTTATGGAGAAATACAATTCTACATAACAGATTAAATTCTGTTGCAGAAGGAGAGTCTGATTTATTATTATATTACTATGAAGTAGATATTCATAGAGAATATGTAATAACTAAAGATTCTGCAACTAAACCAGAAGAATATTTTAATAAATTAAAAAAACATAGTCCTAGGGGTGGAGGTACAAACATCCAACACTCCCTAACACAGGCTATGGAAAAAGCAGAAAAATATCTTAAAAAGCACAAGAAGATTTCACATGATCTTCCTGTGAACATAATTATTGTTTGTGATGGCCAAGATACTTTTTATACTACAAAAGCTATAGAAACTCATAAAAAAGTCTGTAAAGAGACTAATATGAAATTTATAGTTAATGGTGTAATTATTGGCACTAAACATGATCAATTGAAAAAATTTTGCGAATATACTAAAGGAAAATTTATTTATAGATGAAAGAAATTAGCGAAAGAAATTTACATAGTTTAAGTAATACTATATTAGAAATTATAAATAATAAAGATGTTAATAATTCATCTGAATTTTTTAACCAATTAGTTGAAAAAATAGTTATGGAAGGTTCTGTTAAAGAAGCTTTACAAATTCTTGAGGACGAAACTATTCAAAATAAAAGGCTTAATAAAACTTTACTAAATATTGTTTTTTCGGATGTAGAATCTTTAGATGCTGCTCCGAAAGCACGGATAAGTAAAGAAATAGCAAAGTATAACAATAGCCAAGAAGTGATAGATATACTTTTAAGATTTTATGCTAATTACAAAGAGAAGAAAACTTCTTCAGTAATTCAGGAAATTAAAAGTGTATATACTCCTTCTATTGATTATCACCCTCATATTATACAAAAGTTAAAATCCAAAAATATTTTAGAAAATAATTTGGTAAATCCAAATATTTTAGATACCTTTGAGATTGGAGCTGTTGTATCTGCTTTAGGGAAAAAAAGAAATGATGGTCAAATAGGAGCTATAGAACTTATTATGGCAAGAGCATTAAATAAAATATTTAAAGATGCTATAAAACCAAAACTATTTGGACATTTTATGTATGATATACAAACCCAATTATATAGCTTAAATTTCAAAGTAAACGTTTTAGACGATTTTAAGCATACAAAACCTTATATTAGGTCAGAAGTAGGTACATTATACGGAGCAATAGGTATGGCTTTTCCGGCGGAAGATCCAGAAAAAGAAATAAGTAAAGATTTCTTATCGTTACATAAAATTATAAAAGATTATGTATGTTCTTAGAGACAAAAAAACAAATAAGCCACTATATTTATCCCATACCCAGGAGGGTTTAAAGTGGGCTACAGATAGCAGAGGTAAATTAATTTACTTTAACAAAGCTAAAATTTCAAAAGAGAAAGAAAAAATATCTTTTTCTGGGGATTTATCTATTAATCCTAACGTTTATATAAGTAAATATAAAAAACTTTCTCATAGAAAGGAATATCTTAATAGTATAGAAGATAAATTTTACAACATTGCCCAGAAACATTATGTCTAAAGGCCAAATAGTTGATTTATATATAGATCAAGAAAATGTAAAATGTGTAGGGAAGGGCCGTTTACTTGAATGTAAAGGCTCTAACCTGCCTTTTATACTAAAAGAGCCTATTATATATAACACAGAAAGTTGGTTAGTAGAAATAGTTGAAAGTGATGTTTATCCAAAAGGATTTAAAAAAATATTTAAAATAAGATATATACAATCATTAACTAAAGTTGCTAATGAAAATAAGAAAGAAGAAATATCAGAAATTGAAGATAATTTTAGTATAATGAAAATAGATACTTCTTTTTGGAATAAGAAAGTTGATGGTAGTGAACTATTAAATGACGCGTTTTGAGTAAAGAAGAGTTTTATTATGAAAGATATTTAGTTGAACAAGCGTATCTTACAAGCGAAAAAGATAATCAAGCAAGATTAGAATATTTAGAATTAAAAAAAATTGGTAAAAGTGGGGATATACGAGAAACCAAAATTAATATTCGCAAAAAATTGTCCACAAGTGGAATTTCAGACAAAATTCCTAACATTCCTAAACAGCTATGATATAACAATAGAAGAATATCTTTATTGTTACTATATATATCATAAATTACCTATAGGTGAATTGCCTGTAAGTGATATAGAAGTTGTTAGTAAAAAAGTAGAAGAAAGAGGACTAAGTAATTATTTAGATATTTTATTTAAAGATGAATTAGAGTGGGTAGAATTATGGCAAAAATTATGGCCAGAAGGTGTAAAACAAAATGGAGTGTATTTACGCTCTACTTTGCCAGCACTTAAAAAGAAATTTAAAAGTTTCTTAAAAAAGTATGATGTTTCAAAAGAAACAATAATACAAGCAACTAAATATTATTTAGAAGAGCAAAAAAAAGATGGATATAAATACACATCTTTAGCCCATAATTTTATAGAAAAAGACGGTATAAGTAATTTAGGTGCTTTATGTCAAAATCCAGAAATAGCAAATTATTCTAGTAACTGGGTAGATAGAGCATAATGTCAGATACTTTATATTCAAGGGTATTAAACCAAATAAAGGAAAATAAAGAAGCTAGGGATAGGGGTGAGATAGTAAATATACCATTACCTTTCCCTAGACTTTCTAAATATTTACCTGGTTTTCAAAAAGGAAGATACATAGGTGTAACTGCTAATCAAAAAGTAGGTAAAACTAAAATAACTGATTTTTTATTTTTATATAACACGTATAAGTTTTATTTAAAAAATAAAGATAAGATGTCTTTAAAAATATTTTATTTTTGTTTAGAAGAATCTAAAGAAAAAAAGATGTATGAAGTAATGTCTTATACTTTATTTGAAAAATTTGGTTTAAAGGTTTCTCCAGATGAGTTAGATTCACAGTTTAACGATAGACCATCTTTAAGCCAAGATATTATTGAGAAATTAGAAAGTCTTGGATCTTATTTTTCTGAATTCCAGGAAGTAATAGAGTTTATAGATGATATACGTAATCCTTTTGGCATATATTCTAGAGTTAGAGCTTATGCAGATCAAAATGGAACATATACCTATAAAACTATAGAAAAGAAAGAAGGCAATACAGTTAAGAAAGAACAAATAGAAGATTATTACACTCCTAATCATCCTAATGAATATGTATTTATAATTACAGACCATATAAGTTTGTTAACACCAGAAAAAAGTCAAGGATATGAAGTTAGAAAAGCTATGGAAGTTTTTTCTAGGAAATATTGTATGAAAATGAGGGATAGATGGAAGTATATTGTAGTTAATGTTCACCAACAAGCGCAAGCAACTGAAGGTGTACAAAATAAAAAAGCTAACAAATTACAACCATCTGTAGATGGCTTAGGTGAAAATAAGACTTTAGGTAGGGATTATGATCTTTTATTAGGCCTATTTTCTCCCCATAGACACGAGATAACTACTTACGAGGGTTATCCTATCAATGAAGGGGGAAGAGGCTTTAGAGACAAATACAGGGAATTTTCAGTAATAGCTAATAGAAGGGGTCCGGCTATAAGCACAGACTTACTAATGTTAGCAGAAGTTAATGCTTTTAAGGAATTACCAGCAATAGGTACAAAAGAATTAACGAATTTATTACTTAAATATGGGGTATAACCTACTGATTTTAGGGCAACCGGGTAGAGGTAAAACTACTTCTATCAGAACTCTTCCGCCCGAAGAGACTTTTATTATTAATGTTGAAGGTAAACACCTTACTTGGCCAAAATGGAAGCAACAGTATACTAAACTTACTGCTGAAGGCGGTAATTTAGCTACTATACACAAGGCTTCAGATATTTTAAAAACTATAAAGCACATAAGCGATAATAGGCCAGAAATTAAAACTATTGTTATTGATGATTTTACATATGTCTTTGTAGAGCAATTTATGCTAAAGGCTTTAGAAAAAGGTTATGATAAATATAACGAAATTGGAAAAGATGCTTGGGAATTATTAAAAGTATACAAGCATGTTAGGGAAGATTTATGTATCGTTTACACTATGCATATAGAAGAATCTAATGATGTAGAAGGTGCTAAGACACTGAAAGCTAAAACACTGGGAAAGATGATTGATAATTATATTACAGTTGAAGGCTTATTTAGTGTAGTACTATATGCTGATATAGAAAAAGTAAAAAAAGATAATAAGATCAGCAATAATTATATATTTATGACTCAAAGTAATGGGTTAACTACTGCCAAATCACCTATGGGTATGTTTGAAAGTGATGTTATACCCAATGATTTAAATGAAGTCATTAAAGTAATGAAGGAATACAATGTTTAAAAAAAATAAATTTATTTAATTACATGTTTGGAACTAAAGATGTTGAAGAAAGTGCGTTTACTCCTAAATGGATTACGCCAGGTGTACATGAAGTGGTTATTGATTCTATCCAAGGTATAGAAGCTGATAAAGCTTATATTGAATTTAAGTTTAGACTTCCAGAAGGGGATAATAAGGATACAAGTTCTCAAAGACTATATATCCACACTCCTAAGTCGTTTAGACTTAATATGAGTAGAATTAAATATATCGCTAAGCATGTTGTAAAAGAGGTAGAAATTGATAGTTGTGAAAGTTCTTCTGTAATGGAGTATGGTGAGCAATTAGATTCATTAATGGGGGGTAAAACTCTTCGTATGAAATTTAATGGTGAGCAGTACGTAAAAGACGGAGAAGTCAAAACTAGAGCAGTTCTTCCATTAAATAACTTTTGTGAAGCTTTAGAAGCTACAGCAGAATATGCCGTAGTACCTAAAGAAGCTTCTACATTAGTTTATGATGTGAACAAAGACTTGAAAAAAGTTGCTGTTCCTGAAGGAATGCCTGTATCTCAAGAAAAGAGTGATGATTTGCCTTTTTAGTAATAAGTAGTTTATGTATTAAGAGAGGGGGGTATCCCCCTCTATTTTAACAAAAAAAAATAAAACTAATGAGGACATTAAAATTTAACGTTAATTACACTGAAAAAATAAGTATAAGTAGTTCAGGTATAAACTATTACATAAGTAAACCAATACCTTTCCCACTTTACGATTTAATTAAAAATAATTTTAAAGAAGTAATAGATTATTTAGGTTTAGAAGAATTTAGTGATTATCTTATAGAAATTAAAGATTATGATACTTCTAGAGAAATAGTAAAAGGAAAAGGAAGCCCAGAAGAAAGAGGAGAAATTGCTAACGCTAGTTATGTACCGCGTTATAAACGAAAATTATATATTCAAGTGAGTCATAAAGATTTAAGTAAATATGACGATATACAATTTATAGTTGAAAAAATAAAATATTTAAATCTAAGCCTACAAAAAATATTTTTAGAACAAAAATTGAACATATTAAAAAAACGAGCATGTGCTAAAAATATGAGTACACTAGGAATTTCAGAATATTCTAATGTTAGTGTATCCTATGGAGGGGGTGCTATACCTAAACTTACTGTAATAGAACCAAAACCTATATCTATGAAAAAAATAGAAAAACTTTCAATATGAGCAGATTACAAAAAAACAAAATAAAATTATTCTGTCAAAACTATCAAGAATATAAAAAACTAAAAAAAGATGATGATAAAGAAATACTTTTTAGGTTAAATATTGAAACAGGTTATTCTGATGTATGCATAGGTTTTGCTCAAATGGGTGAAAATTTAATTAATCTAGATGATGAGGACTTGGAATATTTATATAACAAATACTCTAAACAACTTGAAAAAGAAATGAAAGATGAAATTACCCGTATCAAAGAAGAGTATGGTAGAGTGCAAAAAAAACAATAACATGAAAGAATACAGATTAATCCAAAAATATCCTTCTCTTCCTAAAGATTGGGAAGAAGGTATGATAGTTGGGGTTGGTGATTCAACTAACAGTTACTCCCCTTGCCATTCAAAATACTCTGATTATTATGTCCCTGAAAAGGAAATAAAGGATACTAAATATTGGGAACAAGCTATTGAAGATGATTATGAAATATTATCTATTTTAGGTGGAGTTACCCAATCTTTTTATATTTTAGATAAAGAAACAGGATTATATGTGAATAAAGCAGAATATGCAAAATTCACTATTAGTGAACTATTAAGACAAGATTGTACAATACATTTAGTCAAAAGATTATCTGACGGTGAAATATTTACTGTTGGAGATAAAGTCCAACTAATACCTGGAGATTGGAAAGACCAAAATACAATTTTATCCAAAATAGAGATAAAAGATAATGTAGTAGTATTCGAAATTACTCAAGAAAAATATAAAAGTAAATATTCTCAAGGAATTCAAGATTGGAGAAAAACTAAAAAACCATTATTCACAACTGAAGACGGTGTTGAGGTATTTGAAGGGGATAGTTTTTATTTTGTAACCAAATCTTTTCTTATAGAAAGAACTACAACGATTAAACTTAAACAATCAGATAAAACTTTCTCAACAAGAGAAGCAGCTAACGAATATATTTTAGATAATAAACCTGATTTAAGTATTAATGATATTAGAAAAGTTATGCCAATTGATGCAGATGAAATGGAAAAATTAAAAAAAATTGTAAGATTATGATAATATGGATATTGTAATAACACTTTTAATATGGTTTACAGTTTTCTATCTATTATCAGAAGAAGATAAACAAAAAAAGCGAAAGGGGTAAAATCCTTTCGCAAAAAATTTGATCGAGCTATTTAAAAGGTCTGTAAAACTCTATCAGGTCATCCATTCCTACAATTTTATTCCATTGATTTCTAACAGGAATAAGATCAGAAGAATATTTTTCTAGTTTTAATTTACCTTTATAGTTTCCAGACTCGTACCTTTCTCCTGGGTGTAAAAGCTGAGCTAATAGTTTTGTAGTATCTTCAATAGTAGACATGGCTGCAGCAGGACTTCTTGCTATTTTATAGAAATCATTAATACTCCTATAAAATCTAAGTTCTGACCTGAGTCTGTCTATGTTATAGAGACTAAATCCGAAAAGAAGAGAATCTTTTAAATCATCATCATCGTCTCTCATATTATGCATCAAACCTGCAACAACAAAGAGAAGAGTTATTACACTACTTTCTAAAGCAAATTTAATTAGATTGGCTCTTTGATGAGGTTTTAATTCTGACATTCTAGCTTTAATGGCTCCAAGAGTAACATCTTGATTTTTAATTAAACTCCAGATAAATACTCCAGAAGTTCTATAATATCCTCCAACATGATCTCTAAGTCTTTCATCGTAATATTCTTCTCCCCATCTTTCTCTCATACCTGGTATCATCCATTTTCTAAATTGGAATAGTAATTTACCCCACCATTCTTTCTGAGCTTTAACTCTATCTTCTTTAGTGTACACCCCGTGTAACTTCTGAGAAAGACCTTTAACTATATTTGAAAAATCAAACTTCTGGTCTTCTGTAAGCTTAGAAACAACTTTTCCATTCTTAAATTCTACCATTTCATAAATACTCTTTTCTCCTTCTTGGATTCTTTCGACTTCACCATTTCTTATGGTATAAGCCTTCATAGCTGCCATTAAAAGAGTATTTTGCATCTTATGTTCCCCACCATGATTGATAAAGAAAAGGGAATTTGTGGACATTAACTTTCTCCATCTTGCTTTCTTTTCCTTAGAAACTGTTTTACGTTCAAGTTCATCTGTATCTTGAAGAGTTTTAAAATGTGCTTCAAGAGCATTTACTTTAGAAGTTTTAGTTCCTCGGACAAGATCAGACATCATGCGACCAAAGTCAATAATATATTCTCTTTCTGCTGCTACCCAGTCTTTATAAGTAAAGAACTGTCCTCCAAGAGCTTCTTGAAAAGATAAATACTGTCCAAGTAATACGTTAGCTGTACCCGCGTATAAGTTAAAACCAAGAGCTTTTATAGAAGTATAAGCTAATACGTCATCTACAATCTGGTTTACATTTACATTCTTGATAATAAAATCAGGATCTTCTACCCCATAAAAGTTAGAGTCTATATTGTCAGATATCTTTTTGTATACATTAGAGCTCTTACCATCTATTACTTTGTTGGTATCAACCCCACGCCTATTACTCATAATAGTATCTATTAAAGGAGAGCCTGTATTACCCACTTCTGAAACCTTAGAGTCACCAAGAGTTGTTCTAAGAATTTCTATCATAGGTTTATAAGATAACTTAGTATGTGCATTTAAAGACATTTTATAGTATGCCCTTATAGTATTAAATATATCTGTATCCACAGTATCAGGATTAGCATCTCCTGTATAATACAATGGAACCCCTTTCATCGTTTCTCCAGACTCATCTAAGAGAACTCCTCTATTATCTTCCTTAGTATATCTCTTTGATATAGCTTCTACAGTATTTTTAATAGTCTCTGAAGCTGGAACATTTAATACTTGCTTTAAATCTATTTTTCCATCTTTCCTTACATTAGGCAGTGAGAAAGGATTTCTAGAACGGTAAGAGTTTGACATTGGAAGCATTTCATCTCCCTTTTCTTTCAGCTTTCTAAATTCAGAATAGAACTTAGATTGAGCTTTTGTCCAACCTGGCATAGTCCAACCTTCTTCTGTCTTCTGCATTTCAGTAGACCATTTAGCATTAGGCATTGGCTGTCCATATATATCTTCAGAATAGTCAGGATTAAGATATTCGTCTTTAACTTTAAAGGTATTCCAATGAGGCAGTAAAGTTTTAGTAGCTCCTTTCCCAGTATATTCAGGCATGGTCCAAATCATAATAGGTTCAAACCTTCCTGTAAATGAATTTTCAACATGATTTTCTTTAAACCAAGTTTTAAATTCTTCAGTTTCTCTATAATTTTTACCAAGTTTTCTTTTAAATTCAGCCAACTCCTCTTTGTAGTATATAGTCTCTGGGAAGTTATGCATTAAAGCATATTCAGAAAGAGATTTAAGGTATTCTTTACCTCTTTTTTCTTCCTTTAATTTCTTTTTAAGTCTTTCAAATTGCTCTTCTATAGCTCTAAGTTCTGAAACTTCTGTCGGAGTAAAAGACTTTCCATTTACTCTGCCTATAGAATCTACATTAGTTTGTAAGATTTTAGATCTTTTATCATTTAACTCTTTGATTAACTTCTTTTCAGCTTCATTAAGAGTAGGATCTTTTAAACCTTTTTCTTTATTATTTCTCACCCATTCAAAATAATCTTTTGGAGGGTTAATAGTATATTGAGCATTTTCCCAGGCATCAAATTCTGCAGAAGAAAGTTCTCTTTTCTTTTCCTTTCTAATTCTTTCAAATACTTCAGATACATCGTCTTCAAAAATCTCATTAAATAAGTTAAAGTATTTGTTAAAAACTTCTTTATGTTTATTTCTAACTTCTGCCATTCTTTCAGAGAAGAAGTTGTATTCATCAGTATCTTCAGAACTCCAGTTTTCAGGAGAAATATGTCTATTTCTATTTTTAATACCCACTCTAGCTCCCCTAGCTTCATTCCAAGAATTAAGATCTTCTTCTGGAAGAGAGTCTAATAGACTATCCATTTTATAATATCTGTCTGTATATTTTTTTACAGTATTATCTTTAATGAATTTAGACTTTTCCTTCTGTATTTTTTCTTGAGCTTCTTGGTTCCCTTCTAGGCCTGCTTCTTTATATCTTTCGTCAAATTCCTTTAGAGCATCATAATACTCTCTTTTAACCTCTGAAACATAAGAAGCTCCGTCTATCATAAAGTCAACAGAGTCAATATCCTCATAGGCCTCCATTAGAGCCTCTGTATCGCGTTCAAATTGCTCAGCAATGGTAAAGTTTATCTTCTTGATAACTCTGTCTGTGAGGGCAATTAAAGTGTTATTTGAGGTAGCATTATGTCCTAGCCATAAAGAAATTCCTGTAATATCTTCTACAGCTAAAAACAATGCTTTAGTATCAGGATTTGAGCCTACAGATTTTAAGAACCTTTCTGCTTTCTCTTGCATTTGAGAATGGAGAGCTTTTTCTGCAATTTCAGTGTAGTGCCTGAGAGAAGTAAAAGTATTATAAATCTCAGAATCTTTCTCAAGAGATGTGGCCAAAGAAGTATTTACTTGGTTCATCATCTTTACAAGCTTAAGAAGTTCAAGAATTTCATCTGAACTTAAATCTTCTTTCAACTGTAAATTCTTTTTAGAAGGTTTAAAATATTCTGCTAGCTCTACTTGAAGAGAAGCCAACATTCTAGTTATAACTTTAATATCTTCTAGTTCTCCTAACTCTTTAAGAAGTTCTGATTCGTTTTCAAAGTCTTTCTTTTCCCCTGCTAATCTTGAGATTCTCTTTTCTAATAAGTCTAAAAGAGAGGCTGTTACCTTTTTGATCGAGCTATTTTCTACTTCTCCAAATACTTTTTCAATTACATCAATTGCAGCTCTAGATTGTAGCTCAATTTTTGGGTAAGGAATAAATTTATATATTTTTTCTCCTGTCATCTTAACATAAATAGGAATAATGTTAATAGAAGTTACTTCTCCTCCTCCCCAGTTAAGTCCTGGTGAAGGAGTTTCTAATATAGTTTTATAGAGTCCTAACTGTCTAGAGAATCTAGGATATTTATATTTAGAGAATTTATAATTTTGAGGATCAGACGATAGAGTTTTCCAATCGTAAATCTCCATTGTTCCATCTTCCTTAATAACTAATATATCAATAGTACCTGCTATGTTAGCTTCTAAGTTAGCTACTACTACTTCTGTAAGGATTACGGCACCAGGATTAGCTCTTTTAATTCTCTTCAAAAGAGAGCCTACAATTTTATCTGCTTGTTTTTTAGCCTCTGGAGTCATAAAAGAGGGGTCAAGTTCAGTTTCATTAATAACAGACTCTGCATATTCATGAAACTTAGTACCAAGCCCTGAAATTATTTCATAAACTTGCTTAACTTCTTCAGATAATTTAGAATTATCAAAAGGTACTGTATCTGCTACTGAAGTAACATTTTGAAGTTGTTGTTCTTCAAATGTATATGTGTGGTCTTCCTTGTTAACTTTTATTTGATCAGACATAGCTCTTATTTCATCTGCTCTTTTCTGAGCAGAGAAGTAAGTTCCTCCTCTTATATTTTCTCTACTGAACCTAGCTATATCTCCATTTCTAACAGCATCAGCAATTTCTCCAAACTCTTTCTTTAAAGCAGCGTCAAGATCAGATATCTCACCCTTTCCAAATATTTTTGCTACTATCTTTCTAAACTTATCTAACAGTCTGTCTAATATAGATTTAGGACCATCAAACTCTTCAGCCAGCATCTGGCCAGCTACTTCAGTAGCATATTGAAGATCAGTTTCGTATAATCCAGGATTCTCTTTCTTAAAATCTCTAAATCTGTCAGTCTGCATAACTCTATCTAAAATAGCGTCTTTAGTTTTGTTATCTACAAGCTCAAATATAATGTGAGCTGCTTCTTCTGTAAGTTCAGACTCATAGCCCTTGGCCCAACCTATAACATTTCTAACTGCGTCTGCAGCTGCATAGACAGTATATCCATTATGTTCTTTAACTTTTTCCCACTGTTCAAACGTAACCCCAAATTGAGATAGGAATTCTATAAGTATATTTTCGAGTCCTTCTTCTACTTTTGAAGGAGAGGTAGAAAACATTTCAGGATTAGGAAGTATTTCCACATAGTGAACTTCTCTCCCTTGCCCTCCAAAGTAAGGTCTTTTCTTAAGTCTTAGGGCCCTATATTCTAGTTCAGCATTGGTGCTTCCTATTACTTTAAGAGCTTCAGGATATTTATGTTTGTGAGGCTCTATTTGGCCATTAAACCTACGGAATAATTTTGTTCTTAATAAAGCCTTCTCTACTTCTTCTACGCCTAAAGCAAAAGATTGAACAACACTAGGCTCTATAATTTTTGTAGGAGTTTTAGGTTTTGCTTCTGAGACCTTAGAATTATCTAAAGAAGTTTCTGCGTCTACCATATCTGGTATAGGACTAGGTTTAAACAACTCTGTCGCAGTAGGAAAATTTTCGGTATTATTATTCTCCATCCATACTCCTACTTTAGCAGCAAGTACGGGCACAGGAAAGCCTAGCTTCTCTTCGAGAGCTTTAAATTCTGGGTGATTGTGGTTTACGCATTTCATAAGCAACGGAAGAAGTTTTCTAATTCTGGTTTAG
>Ga0208767_1000710_pt1 | contig 27521 bp, 22 predicted proteins | sample VirMetDEL_Mar_21_FD_184514 | JGI IMG/M metagenome (GOLD analysis project Ga0208767, IMG submission 184514) | Aqueous microbial communities from the Delaware River and Bay under freshwater to marine salinity gradient to study organic matter... | ecosystem: Environmental > Aquatic > Marine >... | reverse complement strand
TCCCTTGAATTGTTGCTTTGTTTTCATCTATAAATCTTTTTAGTGCTACTATGTAATAGTAGAAGATTAAGTAAACTATTAAATCTATTGGTGTCATTAGTAATCCTCCTTCATTTCTGCGTATTTTTCACGCTGTCTTTCTTCGTATTCGTGTGGCTCTATCATATCGCAGTAATACCCACATGCTATGCAAACTATTTGCAGTTCGCAGTTCTCATCTTCTATCTTTTCACACTCATCTCCACAGCAACTCGTAACCTCATCAGAAGTCCAGCCATCATCTTGTGGATTGGATAGTTTGTAGTTATCGTATGTCATATCTGTCACTTGTTGTAGTCGGATAGTCCGACCCGTTTACTTTTTCTTGAAACAAATCCACTATGGCACTAGCTTGCATTCTAGCGTATGTTTCCTGTTGCGTGTATGTACCTGCTCTTTGTGGGCTTGGTAGCTTACAAGTTAAGCTAGGCGCATCTCCTTGACTGAAAACGTACGTGTCCTGTCCCATAAGAATTGCTCTAGTAATCTTCTGTGTTAATTCGTACTTGTTCATCTTTAGTGTATTAAAAGGTTAATGATTATTAATGTCGCTATTGTTACAAGTCCTAAATACATTAGGGCAAACTCAATAGCTTCTACTATTACTTTCTTTTTCTTTCTCATATTAGTTAGTATTGATTAGTAGTACGCACTGGACTCGAACCAGCTCAAGCATTAGAAGAAAACGAAAATTGCTTGTCCCCTTTCGTACTATTGTAGTCGGATTGTCCGACCTATTTGTACTCTGGTGGTATCTTGCCCTCACAAAAATCATTATCGCATTCATCGGTATCCTTATTAAGGTACCCCATGCAATCGGAACATTTATCGGACATAAATTCTTCTTTTTCCTTCTGATAAGTATCGTTCTCAAACCTATCTAGTTGCTCGTTTTCCATAGTAATATAGATTTAGTTACAGACAAGGAATACTCTGTACTTCTTCCTTGTTTCGGACTTCTGTCCTCATCAGTGTAACTTGGTCGGATAGTCCGACTACGCCATTTCAGGAGTAAGACACTTTGCAAGTGCCTCCCCGATAATAGCGAACTCATCCTTTGTAAGGGTGCAGTCATCCGATTCAACTAGCTTGATAATCTGCTCTAGCGTATCAACCTCCTTGACTTTCGGCTTGTGGTTTGTAATGTAGTATTCCTTTGTAGCTTTATCTAGCACCATTTTTAGCGGTGTACCATCCCAATCTTTGTGACTGGTTACCTTGCGTATCGTTCTGGTTAGCGTGTCTACGAATTTGTTACCCTTAGCTCCAGCTTTAGCGTAGCTCTCGGTAGCCAATTCGCATAGTGATTTGCCATCTTCACCTATCAAGGATTGCTTGATTAGTTCAGTTACTTTTGCTCCGTTACGGATTGACGATGTGATTGCAGTTTTTAACTGCGACTTGAAATTGCTCATTGTATTGAATTTAGTTAGTTAGATAGTGGAAAGGGCATCGCTCCCTTGTGTATGTTGGTACGACAAGTCGGATAGTCCGACCTCCAACAACGAATAGATTACACCTAGTCATCTAGTCCACCTAGTTCTTTGCTAATTATAGACCATCTCCATTGGTCTGCTCCCTGGCAGTCAGGTAGCTATCGTTTACACCTATGCCTTAAAACGATAAAAAATTACGGGCATTTTTTGTACTACTCAGAGTTCAGCCCTAGTTTCCAACCTAGCGTACCTCTCCCAATGAGTTCTTTTGTGTTCCAGTATACAGTTATCTAGTAGTTACTGAGTCAGATAATGTACTCACTTGCGTGACCTTTCTTTGTTTTTGCTGGGGCAAAGATACAACTAATTTTTTAAACTGGCAAACATTTTTTGAAAGAATTTTTAATTTACTCTAGTGTTACTCTAGACGTTCAAGGTTCCGCCATCCTTTCGGATGTTTTTACTAATCTAGTACTATTTCTAGTAATCGGACAAGTCCGACCTTCTCTAGTGTTACTCCAGTACGTCAAAAATTAATCGGGTTCGTTTACCCTCATTGCTGGTGCAAATATCGGAAATTATTTTTAACTACCAAACAAAAAACGTAAAAAGATTGAAAAAAGTTTATAACGTGCTGTTTCTCAGTAAGTTACAAAGGTAAATTTTTTATCTGTATCTAGTGCCGTATCTAGTGGGGGGTGGATTGTGCCGTCTGTCTTCGTATTTAGGCGTAATCTAGTGACGTGTAACGGGCTATCTTTTTGCAAAGGTAGTATCTACTAGCTCCATTGTTGTGCGTGCGTGTATGCGCCCCTATGCGTGTCATGTGCATGCGCCCATCATGTGTGTGCGAGTGTGTACGTGAGCGCAAGCGTGTATGTGCGTGCCTATGCCTGCGTGTGCATACGTGGGTACACGGGTACAGGTATCGGGTTTCCGTTGTGCGTTATACGTGCGTATATATATATATAATCCCAAATCTCTGTACGTGCCACCCTTTTTTACCCACTTACAACATATATATTATATAGTATATATTATATATATATGTCGCAAAATGCTAAAATGCTACTTGGAAGCCCCGTAACTTATTGACTCATAGAATCTTAATGCTCGAGCATATGCTAATAGCAATGCTACGTGCATATGCTATATATGAATAGATATATGAATCTTATTAACATCTGTTATTTGAGTGGTATATTTTATTAGTTTTGGAGTATATTAATTTAATACAATTTATTATGTCAAACAAAGTAGACTTCACACAGGCTAAGCCATTAGAGCTAGACAAGAATGCTGAAGTAAAGAAGATGCAAGCTGCTGCCTTGATGCAGAAGCGTGCTGAAAGAAAAGCTTTACGTATTGATTGTTTACACTTAGTTGTTTCTGGCGGTTACGCTAATAACTCTAAGGAGGCTATCAAAGAAGCTAAAGAACTAGTAGCTTTCGTTACTAGTGAGTAATATTATTTTTCTTATTGGCGAGGCTGGTAGCGGTAAGGATACCGTTGCCAAGCTCCTTGCTGAGGATGGGTACAAAAGGATTGCTTTTGCTGATAAGCTTAAAGAAGAGTACTACTCTGACTTAGGAATAACTTACTGTGCTGAAGAGGAAGATAGAGACTTTAAGGAAAAGCATAGACAAGGTTTGATTGATTACGGTGAGGCTAAGAGAATATCCAAGGGTCTTAGCTACTGGATTAATAAAGCCTTTGATGATTACTGGGATGAGGGTCTATTTGTTTTAAAAGATAGCACACCCAACTTAGTAGTTACAGACGTTAGAAGATGTAGGGAGGTGGAATTTGTTTTATCTATGAAACTTTTTTCTAACGCTAACGTATTTTTTTACCACGTTGATAGGTTGGTTTACGATAATGACGAGCTAACCATGAAAGCTTTAAGAGAGTCAGCAAAGACTAAGGGACTGCTAGACGGTGTAATAGATAATAACGGAACCCTTAAACAACTAAAAGAAGATGTTAGACAAATTAGTAGAAAGATTGAACGGGAATCTAGACGACACTCAGAGGGTGGAACTAATCGTCAGATTACTATCCACGATGTACTCGGAGAACTTGGACTTTGATTTTGGTCTTATGATTTCCATAGACCAAAGTATAAACGACAATTTGGATTTTGACGGGTATGTTTTCTGTACAGCAATGGAGGCTGCTAAGTTTTCGTCACTGCAAGATAAGTTATACGACCTTTACCTAGAGCATCACGGTGTAAATGGAGAAGGGTTAATAGATGAAGTTACTAAAATTATAAATAAAAATAAAGATGGAGAAGACAAGAGCACTGATTCGTAAGATTACCAAAGGTGATTTTAAACAAGGACTGTCTTACGCTATAGGTCAGAAGATGAAAACTCCTGCTGGAGACATAGAGGTTGTTGATATTATTATTGATAGTCAGTGGCAAGAGACCTACGGAAAGATTAGATACAACGTATATGTTGAGGTTGGAGGAATGATTAGAATATGGAAGTCATTCCCTGAGCACGATGTTACTTTAGAATATGATTTATCTATAGAGACCTATGCAAATTAAAGAGAAGTACGAAAACTTTACGCCAGTAGGCAACGAGATATATATTAGTTTAGAAAAAGAAACTAATGATACCATTACTGTTAATGGTCAAGAGCTTTTCTTGGATACAGCCTTCGAAAGAATGTGGCACGCTAGACAGTGGGGTGAGGTAAGATACTTTCCTAGAAGGTATAATAAAGAATCTGAGGATGGAATACAGCTAGTAAAGGGCGATAAGATATACTGCCATCACTTCTTAATAGATAATAGACAACCTCAAGACGTTATGGGTGAGCTATTATACTTTGTTAACTACGAGATGTGCTTCTGCGTTGTTAGAGATGGAGAGATACACATGCTAAATCAGTACATACTGGTTACCCCTATACTAGAATCAGAGGATAAGTACATGACTAAGTCTGGTATAATGATAAAACCAGAGGCTGAAAACATAGAACGCATAGGAAAAGTAGTAAAGACTAATGCTACCAGTGAAGATTACGGTGTTAGAGAGGGGGCTGTTGTTACCTTCCTTAACGATGCTGACTACGAGATGGAGATAGAAGGCAAGAAATACTGGGTTATGCGTAACAGAGAAATAGAATGTGAATTACCAAACTATGAAAAAGAACCTTTTGACATCGAAGTCTGCTAACCAAGCAGCAGTAGAGAGACTTGTTAATGCTGGCAGAAAGGCTTTTGACCTATTGTTAGAAGAGGTAGAGAAGCCTATAGACCCAGACCTACGTGACGACCAGGCTAGAAATGCTATGAAGTCTAAGAAGGAATGCTTTATGGATGCCAAAGATATACAAGCAGAGGTGCAGAGACTAGAGGCTGCTCTGGCAGGAGAGGAGATTCCTGACGACACGGTAGATGAAGAGGCTACATTCAAGGGTGGCTTTGCAGAAAAGTTTGCTAAACTTAAAAGTAAGAAATAAAAAAAAGGGGCTCACGCCCCTTTCTCTTTACAATATAATTAATAATTATGATACTACGTGGTCTTCCATTGTTGCAGCCACAGCAGTAGTAATGTTTTCATCAAGAGCCAATATAGTTGCTGGCTTACCAGAGCTCTTAAGAAGAAGCTGTGCTTTACCAGAAGCGTTATCAAATCCAGAAGAAATATTCTTACATCTAACTAATCCAGATAAAGAAGTATCAGGGAAAGCTACAATGTTACCATTAACATTTAAAGAAGCTAAATCAGAAACTGCTGTTATCGCACCCATGTGTTGGATGAAAGATGTTGCAAGACCGTCTAAAGATGTTTCAATCTGTAGGTAGTCAACAAATCCAGAATCTAATCCTGCAAAGTTATTGTTAGAGGTGTCATAAAAAGTAGCCCAGTCATCAGCAGAAGCGCCACCATCAATATTACCTTCATAAGTCAATATAACTCTATCTAGGTTTATCATAAGGTTTACTTCAGAAATAGTATCAGCATCATAAGCAATACCATTTTTCTTGTTAACTTCTACAGCTCTTAACTGATTAGACTTAGCAGATAAACCAAAACCATCAGCAACATTAACACAAGGCTCAACAGTTACAACTTTGATTGGAACTCCACCATATGCTGGGTCAGCATAAATAAGTTCACCTTGAACACGATAAGACTCTAAAGCTAATCCAGATTCTGTGTTTTGCACTGTAGCAGTAGTTCCAGCCTCATCTGTTTGCATTGTAGGATTGTTTCCACTGTTAATGTCTTTAACTTTAAAGATTGTACCAGCTACTAAGTCTGAACTTAAAACATCCATAGTTCCTACTCCATCTCCAACATTACCAACACGAACATATTCTCCTGCTGTAAGTCCAGTTTGTCCGCTAAATGTAAAAGTGTTTGAAGCGCCTGCACCCCCTGTTAACGTTACACTCATCAGAGTTTCTACATTTGTTCCGTAAATAATATGCTCGGAACTTAATAGCATTGTTTTTGCGTCAGCTAGCGTAGTGCCATATGTGTCACCGCCCCAACTTAGAACGCTTACTTTTATAAGATTTGCCATAATAAATAAATAATTAATTAATAAAAAGCAAAGATAAGACATCCTGTTGCAACATACAATTAATCTTTGTATTTTTGCATACTAGTAGAATTTAATTTATGCAAAACAAACCAATCGTTATAAAGGATGGTGACGAAGGAGAGGTTTTAAAAATATCTGATTTAGATATTCGCATTCCTAAGCAACCACCACTGGAAGAGATACTGTTTAGTGACCTTCCAAGTAACGAGCAAAAGTGGAGTAGAACAGAGTTTCCTGAAGAGTGGGAGGCAATGTCTGTTTCAGAAAGAGAGGTTTTTGCTTCTCAAGAGTTTGATAGAAGACTCAATGGTTTGTGGTTTATGAACAATGGTGTTCCAACTTATATTACAGGGGTACACTATTACTACATAAACTGGTGCAAGATAGATGTCGGCTATCCTGATTATAGGGATAGAGACAGAAGGTTCTTTACATTTTGGGAAGCATGCGTAAAAGACCCCAAGTCTTACGGTATGGTTATGGTAAAACATAGACGAGAAGGTGCGTCTTGGAAAGGAGCAGCTATGGCTTTGTATTACATAACTCAAAACTTTAATGCTCACGGAGGATTGTTGTCAAAAACTGGTAAGGATGCTAAGGATTTATTTGAAAAGGTTGTATATCTTTTTAGAGGAATGCCTGAGTTTTTTCAACCAATCATTGACGGTACAGATAATCCAAAGTCAACTTTAAGTTTTAGAAAGCCTGGGGAAAGAATTACCAAAAATAACAAGAAGGTTTCTAAGTCTGAAGCTTTAGATTCTAAGATTGATTTTAGAAATACAAGAGACAACTCTTATGATTCTACTAAGCTAAAGTTCTTCATGTCTGATGAAGCTGGTAAATGGAAAGAAGCTAGTTTAAAAAAGAACTGGCAGATTGTAAGACCTTGCTTAACGCAAGGAATAAACATTTACGGAAAATGCTTTATGCCATCTACTGTTAATGAGATGACAGAAGGTGGTGACGAGTTAAAAGATGTTTGGGTTGATTCTGATATTAAAAATAAAGATGCTAATGGGTATACTCTATCTGGCTTATATAGATACTTTACTCCAGTATATGACGGGTACGAAGGATTTATAGATGAGTATGGCAACTCTGTTATTGAGACACCTGAATCTTCAGTTAAATCTGTGGAGGGACATATGATAGATATGGGTTCAAAACAATATTTTGAAAACAGGAGAGAGGCTATAACAGATACTGCAAAACTTTCAGAGGAGAAAAGACAATATCCTTTTAGCTCTGAAGAAGCGTTTAGAAAAGAAGGTAATACTAGTATATTTGATTTAGAAAAGATATATCAACAACTAGATTACTTAGAAGATTACGGAGAACGTTTAGTTACAAAGGGAAATTTTATATGGGCAAATGGAGTTCAGGATTCTGAGGTAACATTTAAACCAGATAAGACTGGCAAGTTTATGATAAGTTGGACTCCTTCAGTAGACGACCAAAATTTATATTACGATAAACTAAACACTCCAGGTAATAAAGAAACAATAGTTGCAGGGTGTGACCCTGTAGACCACGATACAACGACTGATGGCAGACGCTCTGATGCTGCTGCTTATGTCTTTAAAAAATTTGGAATGGATTCTGAGCACGCTCACTCTTTTGTTTGTGAGTATTTAGCCAGACCTCCTAAAGTAAAAATCTTTTACGAAGACATGGTTATGATGTGTAAGTTTTATGGTTGTGAAATATTAGTTGAGAATAATAAGATAGGACTAATAAACCATTTTAAAGAGAGAGGTTACGAAGCATACTTAATGCACAGACCTGAAAGCACACATACCAAGTTTAGTAGAAAGCAAAAAGAATACGGTGTTCCCACAACAGGAAAGGTTGTGATAAACGCAATATCAGATTCTGTTCAAGCGTACATCTATGATTTCGTAGGGTATACTGAAGATGGAGATATAGGAGTTTGTTACTTCGATAGACTGTTGAAAGACTGGTCTCAATACGAGCCAGAGAACAGAACGAAATATGATAGCACGATTGCTAGTGGATTAGCTTTAATAGCAGCTAACAAGAATGCTAAAAGAAAAGAAATAGAAAAGAAAGTGTCACAGCCTTTTGTTAGAAGGTATGATAACTCTGGTAATATGTCAAAACTAATTAGTTAAAATGTCTAAAAAACAAGGTATCTATGCTGGCTATCCAAATCCCTTAGCCACACCAGAAGAGAAGATGAATCCAGAGTATGGATTGCAATACTTCAGAAAAATGTATGCAGACTTTTCTGGAGAAGATGGAAGCCTTTACGGCTCTAGAAGAAGAAGATATATTGTCAACAGAGAGTACGCAGAGGGAATGCAGAATGTTGGCAAGTATAAAAAGCTTTTAGGAAATAATGGAGACTTATCTTATTTATCTTTAGACTGGTCTATCGTACCAGTAATACCAAAATTTGTTGATGTAATTGTTGGTGGTTTAACAAATCAAGATTACGAAATAAAATGTACTGGTATAGATAAGGTTGCGCAAGACGCTAAGATTCAAGAAGAAATGAGACTGTCAGCTAAGATGATGCTTCAAGACTTTACCAAGGACTTGGAGGTTATGACTGATATTCCTCTTGGTGGTGATGAAAAACTTCCTACTGACTCTGAAGAGTTGGAGCTACATATGCAGCTTAACTATAAGCAAGCTGTAGAAATAGCTATGGAAGAAGGTATTGACTTATGCTTCTCAATAAACAATTGGAAAGAAATATCTAAAAGAGTTATGAGAGACCTAACCGTTGTTGGGTTTGGAGCTACCAAAACTTACAGCGATAAGGATGGTGTTCATGTTAGATATGTAGACCCAGCTAATCTTGTTATATCACATTCCAACGACCCAGACTTTAGAGATATGTCTCATGCTGGAGAGGTTAAGTATTATACGATTCACGACATCAGAAAGATGGCTGGTAATCAATTTACGGAGGATGAGTACATAGAAATGGCTACGGTTTCTGCTGGAAAGTATGACAACCCAATAGATGTCCCAACTCAAAAAACATATTACAAAGGATACGAAATGTATCAGTATGATAGCTTTAGAGTTGCTGTGTTAGATGGTGAGTTTAAAACAGTTGATAATATAAGACATGAGAAAAAATATAACGCACACGGCAATTATACTTTAAATAAAAGAGACTCTAAATACAAGCTACCTAAGAAATCTAGATACAAAAGAGAGATGCTAGACAATCCTGTGGAGATGATTTACAAGGGTAAGTATATTATTGGAACTGAGTTTATATTTGATTATGGTAGAGCTGATAATATTATAAGACCTAAATCTAACAAGAGTAAGGTTAGAATGTCTTATGCTGTTTACATGCCAAACCAAATAAACTTAAACAACAAATCTCTTGTTGAAAGAATGATGCCTTTTGCTGACCAGATTCAGATAGCACATCTTAAAATACAACAACTAATTGCTAAGGCTAAACCAAAGGGAGCTGCTTTTGAAATAGGCTCTCTAGAAAACGTAATGCTTGGAGATGGTGGTGAGTTTACTCCACTAGATGTTCAAGATGTTTACGAAGCTACTGGTAATATTTATTACCGCATGCAGCAGGAAGATGGCAGCATGGGTAACCCAAATCCTATACAGGAACTATCTGGTGGTATTGGTGGGGCTCTTAATGAGTTGATGGCTATTGTTAATTATAACATGCAGCAAATTAGAACGGTAACTGGTGTTAACGAAACTAGAGAAGGTGCTGCCCCAGATAAGGAGGCTTTGGTTGGTGTTCAGAAGTTATCACTACTTGCTTCTAATAATGCTACTAGAGGATTAAATCAAGCATACCTTTCTATTATGGAAGGCTCAGCAAAGTCTGTTGCTTTAAGAATACAACACTTTGTTAAGTATAATAAAAACTACATGGGATATATTAATAACATTGGAGACATGAACCTTAAAGCTATTGAGGTTACTGCTGATGTTCACCCTCATGATTTTGGAATTATTATAGAAGCTTTACCAGACGAAGAAGAAAAAGCATTATTAGAAAATAACATTCAAATGTCTTTGTCTCGTGACGAGTTAAGAATAGAGGATGCGATTATGCTTAGAACAATAAAGAATGTTAAGCTGGCTAATCAAATGCTTATACTAAGAAGAAAGAAGTATAACGAGGAAAAGATGGAAATCGCTCAGCGTAATTCTGAGATGAACGCACAGATTCAAGAGAGAGCTGCTGCTGCAAAAGCACAGTCTGATGCTCAAATAGAGCAAGTTAAACTTCAGGCTAAACAAGCGGCAATGCAGGCTGAGTTCCAAATGAAGGAAGCGTTTGCTCAAGCAGAGCACCAAAGAGAAATGGAAAGAATCAGAATGTCTGGAGATATTAAAACTGAGCATATAAAAGTTGCAAGCTCTGACATAGATGCTGACTTAACTAGAATAAGAAAAAGATAATTTTGTTTTTATTAACATAATTGTTAATTTTGCAAATCGAATACTAATTTAATATATTTTAATTATGGCTGGAATTGAAGACCAGATTGCCAAAAGCCTTGGTATGAATATCAAGGAAGAGGCAGAAACTAATAACAATGCGGAAGCACCTCAAGCTGAAGGGGCACCAGTTGAAAATACTGAAAAAGCACCAGAAGTCGCAGATGCTACGCAAGAACAAAACGTTCCTACAAATACTGAATCACCTTCAGAGAGTGAGAGCCAAGCTCCAGTTCCTAGTTTTGATGAGTTGCTATCCGAGAAGAGTGGCGGCAAATACAAAACTTATACTGAACTTGAACAAGCTTTATCAACACCAAAACAAGATAGTCCAACGTTTGCTAACGAGCAGTTGCAAAAACTTAATGACTATATTGCTCAAGGTGGAGATTTAAAGAACTTTTTAGAAACTCAACTTAAGGATTATTCATCCATGTCAGAAATGGAGTTGGTTGTTGAAAAAATGATGTATGATGACCCAGACCTGACTAAAGATGAAATAGAACTTTTGTTGCAAGACAAGTTCAAACTCAATGAAGACGACTATACAGAAAGCCAAATTAAACTGTCTAAGATACAACTTAGAAAGGAAAGCAAGGCTGCTAAGGATTTCTTCAATAAGTTTCAAAAGGAAAACGAAATACCTAAAGCTGTAAAAGATAGAGAAGCAGAGAGTGCTGCACAACAGCAACAAGCTCAACAACAACAAAAAGAGTGGGAAACTACTCTTGATAAAGAGCTTACATCTCTAAACACTTTAGACTTTACACTGGGTGATGATAAAAGTTTTTCTTACAAGATTGATGATAAAGTAAAGAGTGAGATTAAAGATTCTCTTCAATACATAAACAATTTTTGGAACAGATACATTAATGAAGATAAGTCTGTTAACTATCAGTCTCTACTGAAAGACATGGCTCGAATCCACGCTGGAGATAAGCTTGATGCTTTTTTAGCTTCACAAGCTTCTTCACGAGGTAAAGAGGAAATGTCTCAAGAGCTTGATAATCCAACATACAATCCTTCTAGTAAAGATGCTAAACCTGAACAAGCAAGTATGAGACAGCAAGTTTGGAATGAATTAAACAAGTAATTATTATTTTTAAAACTATTTTATCATGCCTTATACACAGAGCGGATTATTAAATGCGTCTCCTACAGCTTACAAAGCGGCTACGACTCAGAACTACGTTTCTACGTTGTCTATTCACAAGCCTGAAGTAACTGAGGAGTTCGTACAACGATACGGAGACCAATCGTTAACTGGTCTTTTAGATGCAATGGGAGCAATGGTTCCTGCTGCTAACAAGAAAGTTCAACACTGGGAAGAAGACTTTATTCACCAGTTTGCAATTTCTCATGCTTCAACTGTAACAGTTAACCCTTCTTCTACTGGAGATAAGTGTGTTGTTACTTTAGATGCAGCATATGTACAGAGTAGCTCAAGCATTTTCAGAGTAAATGACATTGTTGAGTTTACTTCTGGTCAGGTAGGTATTGTAACAGCAGTTGCTGCTAACGGTACTACTTTTGATGTTTATCCTTTAACTGCTTGGACTAGTACAACTGGTACTGATGTTTGTGCTGTTGGTACAAGAATTATCATCACTGGTAATGCTTATAACGAAAACGTAGGTCAGCCTGACTCTATGGTTTCTAAGCCTTTAGCATACGAAAATGACATGCAGATTCTTAAGGAGTCTTATGTTGTTTCTGGTTCAGAGATGACTAACATCATTTACTTTGAAGTACAGAATCCTGAGACTGGAGAGTCTGGGTACTTATGGTACATCAAAGGAGAAGCTGACAGTTACAAGCGTTTTGTAAACTACTGTGAGATGCAAATGTTACTAGGTCTTAGAACTACAAACACTGACGCAACTTTCCTTGCTGAAAGTGCTATTGGTGATGGGTTCCAAACTTCTGAGGGTCTATTAGACTTTATTGAGAATGGTGGTAACGTACAAAACTACAACCAACTAACTGGTTTCAACTTATCTGACTTCGATGCAATGGTAAGAACTTTATCTAAGAATCGTGGAGCTCGTGAGAACTCTATCTTCTGTGGTACTGACTTATCTTTAGCTATTGATGATGCAGTTGCTTCTATGTTTGCTGGTGGCGGTGTTTCTTACGGAGCATTCTCTGGAATGGAAGAACTAGCTGTTGCTTTCGGATTCAAATCATTTATGAGAGGTGGATATACTTTCCACAAGAAAACTTATGACCCATTCAGCTACGCTGGAATGTTGGGTGCTGATGGTTTCAAATACTCAGGATTAGGATTCTTAGTACCAGGTGATATGGGAATGGATGCTCAAACTCGTGAGCGTATCCCTGCACTACGTGTACGTTACAAAGAAGCTGGTGGCTACTCTCGTGAGATGGAGCACTGGTTCGAAGGTTCTGCTGGATTAGCTACTCCTACGAGTGGTAATGACCAGTTAAGATGTAACTATCGTACTGAGCGTTGTTTCGAAGGTTTCGGAGCTAACCGATTCATGTTAATCAAGAAAGCGTAAGCTTTTAAATATTCGAGGGGAGGGACTAACCTCCCTCCTCTTTTTTTTAATTTAATTTAATACATAATAAAATGAAAACTATAAACAAGCCTATTGTATTTAGGTTATTAAAGCGAGCAGAAAAGCCTTCAACCGAAGGTAGACATTACCCATTAAGTTTTAGATTACCATCTTCAGACCAAGTTTATGATGAGGGTGCTGGTAGAGCTAGAGTTATTCGATATGCGATTGGAGAGCAAAGTGTTTTTCAAGATGAGCAAAAGAATGAAAGACCAATTATTGGAGATGTTATTTTTAGTAATGGTACTATCATAGTAGACAGAAGAGAAACTTTATTGTTAGAGTATTTGACAAAAAGTAACTATTATCAGTCTAATCCTAATAGGATGCCTAATACGACACCACTCTATGATATTATAGACAATAGCGTTAATGCTGAGTCAACTGTTAATAATATTGAACTTGAGCATACTGCTGTAGATATTGCTCTTAAGATGACACCTCAGCAGTTGGTTGCCTATTGTGATGCTGCTGGATTGGATTCAAACAGAAGCATGTATGAACTTAAGCATGATGTATTAGCACTTGCTAAAAGAAACCCTCAAAAGTTTTTAGAGTCTGCATCTAATCCTTTAACTGATATGAATCAGATTATTAAGGATGCTATAAAGTTTAAGATTATCTATATGAATAAGACTAAGCGTGAGTTTGGGTTCTTAAATGGAAAAGATAAAGAAATGATTACTGCTGTACCTCAGGGTCAGGATATGATGGAATACTTTGTTGAGTATTGCATGACTGACGAAGGAGCAGAAGCTTACGAGGTTATTTCTTCTAAGATTGAATCAATGATGTAATATACATTTCACTAGATAAGAGAGGGGCTTTTGCCCCTTTTTTTTATGTTAATTATTTAGTATATTTGTAGATTGATAAATAACGCTTCATTAACAGCTAATGGCTATAGATACAAAAAAACTTTATGACTTTGTTCAGTTCGTTGCTAACAAGGAGCAAGCTGGGTTTATTACTACTGAAGAATTTGAGCAAGCTGCCGACTCTGCCCAGCTAGAATTAATTAGAGATAGATTAGGAAATCCAAACTCAACTCAGCCAGGTAGACCTGTACCTATGGGTGGTTATGGAACGTCTCAGTTAATTACAGACGACCTAAATACTTTAATAACTCATAAGCACTACGATAGTGCTGCGGTAACACAATATAACACTTTTGAAGGATTTGATATGGGAAAGGTTGCCCTACCTAGTGGGTTCCTTTACTTATTAAATGTTAATTCTAAAAGTACCCTTGGATATGCAGACCGAGGACCAAGACCTGTTAAAATTGTTGACGTTCAAGAGTTCAATGCTGTTATGGATAGTGCTCTGTTTAGACCAACTATGGACTACCCCTATGGATTTATAATGGAAGAAAGTATTATGGTTTTTCCACAGGCTGGTGCTATAGACGTAATGTATATAGCAAGACCTTTTCAGCCAACATTAATAGAATCAATAAACTCTACAACAGGACTAATAACCGTAACAACTGGAGCGTCTGTAAATTTGCCTGACACTTTGTTTAACGAAATGGCTTGGAGAATTTTGTCTTTATTTGGTCTTAACTTAAGAGACGCACAAATAACGCAGTATGCTGAGGGTCAAGAAAAAGAAGTAATGTAATATGTATACTAGAAGAGAATTAGGGGAAATGGCTCTAAGAAGAATACTTGGAGGAGCAAGAAAGCCTGAGTTTAACTTAGACATTCGAGAAGTAATGATTGCTGTTGACCAAGAAAGAGATAGACAGGTTGGGGTTTATTATAAAAGAAAGATATTAGCTGGAGACAGACAGATAGAGGGTGATGTATTAAGTAACTACGTTATACCAAAAGCTTCTATGACAGAAAAAATAATTGAAGTTGGAACAACAGCAAACAGATACTATGTTATAAAGCTTCCGTTTAAAGTTATATCTCTTCCATATGATATGGGCTTATATGAGATTGCTGATGAAGAAAATCATTTGGTAACTTTTAACAGAAAGCCTTCAGGTTTTAATAGTTTATATTCTTCAACAGTTGCCAACTCCGCAATAGGTTCACTAGACTCCTACTTTGAGTCAAGTAAAATTGGAAGCTGGAGTCTTGATGGAAATATCTTGAACCTGTGGTATCCAACAACCAGCGTTCCTACTGAAGGTATAAGAATAAAAGCACTGACATCACTTCAACGTCAAAGAGATTATGAATATACTGCTTACTCATCTGGTACAACTACCTACCCTAACACTGCTGTAAATCAATTTCCTGGGGGGACATCAACGTCAACTACTGAGTTTCAAACTTGGGCTGACTCTAGCGGTGGCACTGATAACGTTGAGTTCGAGTATAAGATACCAGCAGAGATTGTTGCTGATGTTATAGATGCTGTTGTAGCAAGATATACACCACAAAGACCTTATGATACAGTAATAGATAATACAGAAAGAGTATAATGGCGAAAAATTTTATAGCAATAGATGATGTTATTCGCTCTCTTTTAATTCAAGAGGGAGATGAAACTACACATAGACTTTTTTACTACAGAGATATAGCCTTAAGAGGTGTTAAGGAATTAAACTTTGATGTTGTAAGAAATATAAAGACAGTAGAATTAACTCTTAATGCAAACTTAAATGTTACATTGCCTTCTGATTTTGTTTCTATATCTAGAGTTGGTGTTTCTAAAAGCGGTATGATAGCTCCAGTTGGTCAATTAGATGATATTGATTTACAAACAAATCAAGGTGGAGTTACTGGCGTTAGCAACACCTACACTATACAGTGGATTGATGAGTATAGGAACGGAGAAAACATGGGGGGAATCTTTGGTTTAGGTGGTGGTCAAAATAGATTTGGTTACTATAGATTTGATATGGAATCTAATACTATACAGTTTGATGCTGGATTTGCTGAGTCAACAATTATTCTTGAATATATTAGCTCAGGAATTGATATAAATCAAGCTGTAACAAATGAAGATATATATGGTGCTGTAAATAATGCAACGCAAATACATGTGTATGCAGAAGAAGCTCTTCGTGCTTATATGTATTGGAAAGGATTACAAAGAAAAAGAAATGTTGCAGCCAATCTAAAAGAGGCTGCTAGACGTGACTGGTATAATGAGAAGCGCATTGCTAAAGCTAGAATGAAAGCGTTTACTAAAGACGAAGCAATTCAAGCGGCACATAAGAATCATTATCAAGCTCCTAAATTCTAAAATCGTATGGCTCAAGAGAAAAAAAGGTTTTTCGGTGGAATGGATTTTGATACCGAGAATAGATTTGTAAAGGAAGGTGATTATAGGGTAGCTGTTAACATGAAGACCTCTGGAGAGAATGATGCTTTAGGGGTTTTAGAAAATATTGTTGGCTCTGAATTTATAAGCAATACAGCAACTATTTCTTTTGAAACAAATAATAGTATATCAAAAAATAACTCAATAACTATTCCTTCTGTCGCTAGAGTTGTGGGAAAATATAGAGATGAGGTTCACGATAGAATTATTTACTTTATTGCAAATGGTCCATCAAATAGTAATACTGGAAGTATACTAGAATACTCTCAAAAACAAAATGCCATATCTGTTATTGTTGATTCTTACGCTTTTAATTTTTCATTTGAAGAATTGATTACTGGAATTAATGTGGTTGCTCATGATGAGCCTTGGGCTCCTGATGGATTGCTTTATTTTACAGATAACAGAAATGAGCCTATAAAAATAAATATAGCAAAAGCAAAACTAATTAGCAGTGTAGCTTCTGCTAAACTTACCAATCCAAACGCATCTAATGCTACATATTTTTCAGCACATCATCAATATGGTTTTTCAACTACTATTGAAAGCTCTAATGGTTACGTTACACTAACAGACCAAATAATAAAGGTTGTTAAGTTTCCTCCTGTCTCACCTCCTGGAACTAAGTTTGGAACTGACAATACATTTTTAAACAATCAGCTAATACAAAACCAATGGCAGTTTAAGTATAGATATGTATATGATGACAAGGAAAAGTCAGCTTGGTCACCTATTTCAAAAACAAGAACCACTGCTGTCGGCACAAGCATAAATCAAGAAGACCTTACTATTGATAATTTTTTAGAGTTAGAGTTTAATTCAGGAACAAAGGAGGTTAGATTTATTGAGTTTGCTGCTAGAAAGAAAAATAACAATACAGACTTTTTTTTAATAGACTCCATACCAACTTATTATTTTTCAAATACTACAACAGATAAGAACAAATATGTTTATAATGGAACATGGACTGGCTCACCATCTAATGTTCATGTTACAACTGTTAATACTGATTTTTATTATAGATTTTTCAACAATAAAACATATAGCAATATTGACTTAAAGCAATCTGTAAAGCCTTTTGATGACGTTCCTTTAAAAGCAAAGTCTCAAGAAATTATAGATGGTAACAGATTGGTTTATGGTAATGTTGAAAACGGAAGAGATGGCGTTGCTACAAATGTTGCAATAATGGACTTCTATAAGGGCAGTGAAGTTGTTGGGCAAGGAGATGTTGTCATAACTAGTTCTATTCCAGCTTCAAGTGGGAGCGGTTTATTGCAAAATCATAATGGTCAAAATAGAGTCATGCAAAGATTTCATATTGACTTTGATTTTTCAGCAGCAGTAAGTGGTGGTATTTTAGCTGCCGACACAAGCGTGTCTATGGTTGTAAAAAGTTTTGGTTTTTTTGCAGGAGCATTTCGTGGAGACACAACTTCTGGCAGCGTTAGCGGAACTGGTTGCTCGATAGCAGGCGCACTTGAGTTTCAGTCGTACTTAACGAATATTCCAGCAGGTACAAGTGAAAATAATTTTTACACTTATATAAAAAATCAACTTACATCAGACTACCCCACCGTTGACACCATTCTTCCAGGTTCATTTGGTGTAAACCCGAACTGGAGCGGCTATGGGATGGGCTCATCTCCTTGGTCGGTAGTCTCAGGAGATAATAATTCTAATTGGAATGCCTGGTCTCCTGGAAGCTCTGGAAGCAATGTGCAACAAGCTTTAAATTCAGGTGATGGTGTTCTTTGGAAAGTTATTACTAATGGAGTTAGATTGCAATTTGGTGTTACAACTAATGATACATTTGGAGGTTTTACTAACGCTCAATTTGCAGCGTTGGGTATTAACTTTGAAGACTTTCCTCTTGCCTCTACTTTTCTTAATAGTACAGGAAGCTTAACTAGTGGATACTTCCCACTAAACCCAACCACTATACCTGGGTATGCACAGGGGCAGGAAACTATTTGGAATAGACAGAGTGGTCACGTTTTTAACGAAACCCAAACCATTTTAGGAAACTGTTGGAATGACCTGGGTGGTAACAGTGGTTATCTTTATAATAATGGAAAGCAACTATTACAACTTGGTCTGGAAACATTTGCTCTTCCTAGTCAGAACACAGGTCCTATGGGATTTAAGTCAAATACCTATCATAGCTTTGGTATAGTTTATTATGATGATGCAAATAGAAGTAGTGCTGTTTGCCCTATACATGAAGATAAGTTTATACCAGCAAATGCAGACAGAGCAACAAACATCACTTTTCATGCGGCTCATCTTAAGTTTGAAATAAAACACTCACCTCCATCTTGGGCTACAGGATGGCAATTAGTTTATAGTGGAAATAGAAATGTTGAGGATTCTTGGAGATATAGAATTTTAAAGGTTGAAGACACTGGAAGCAAATTTGTTATGGATGTTACTACTATATCAGATACTTTTTCGGAAGGTGGTCAGACCTCTAAAGAGTATGATTTTGCGGAAGGTGATAGAGTTTTGTTTATTGAGCATGACGGAACACTTTTAAGTTCATCTGCTAATTTTAAAATACTTAGTGTAGAGCCTGGAGGTTCAAGTAATTATAGATTTATTATAGATAATAAAATTTCTCTTATTGGTCCAGGTACGGCTGAATTTTTTGAAGATGCTTTGGTAGAAGTTTTTAGACCAAGGAAAGATGTTGATGATGATGATGTTTTTTATTACGAAATAGGAGAAAGACATCCTATTGTGTTTGATAGTGGTGACTCAGAATACTATCATAATGTTTCTGAAGCTACGTCATATACTGACTTAAATCTTTCTGATGGGACTGCTAATCAAACAGTCACTAATGCAAATCAAACAGCTATAGACACGGCTGGCTCTGGTGCTATTTTATTTATTGATAGAGGTGATGTTTATCATAGATTAAGACCTACTTTTGGAAGCACTGTATTAGATTACGTGGAAGACTTTCAGGCTTCTGATTATTTCTCTTCTAAGAACTGGGATTCAGGGAGAACTAATGTTATAAATCCACAATACCGACAAACGGTAAGACCATCTACTGTTTTTTATAGCGACCCACTAATTGCTAATACAAACATAAATGGCTTAAGCTCTATTTTCCCAGACGATACTTACGAAGAGTTTGATAAGTCTTATGGGTCTATACAAAAACTACACTCTAGAGAAAATCAATTAATTATTTTTCAAGAGGATAAAGTTTCTAGGGCTCAGGTAAATAGAGATATTGTAACCACTGGTAGTGGAGACCAAATACTTACAGCTCAAGGTGCTGTTATATCTCAAGCTATTCCTTACGCTGGAGAGTATGGTATTTCTACAAATCCAGAATCTTTTGCAGAGTATGCTGAAGTATTATATTTTACTGACTTACGAAGAGGCGCAGTTCTTAGGCTTTCTCAGAATGGTATCACACCAATATCTGAGTATCAAATGAAAAACTACTTTACTGATTTTTTCAGAATACTAAGTAGATATGATTTGACTGATAATGCTAGAAGAAGAACTAAGATTTATGGTTCTTTTAATCCTAAAGATAAAGAGTATATGCTTTGCCTAGACAGGTTTGATGCTTACACTATATTTGAGCAATCTCATACTCATGGCTCAGATAATCTCCTTAACGAAGCTAGAGAGGGAGCTTACTTTGATAATTTTGGAATAAGAAATACCTTTTCATCAAATACCCAAGCACAAAGTATTACTGATTTAAAAAGAAAAGAATTAGCAAAAAGAACTGTTGTGTTTAGCGAGGGTGCTAATAGGTGGACTTATTTTATGGATATACATGGAATGTGTGAGTATTTAAATAGCGAGGTAGTTCATTTTTCTCCAACCATGAGTTCTGCGAGTAACGCTTGTCCTTTAGGAGGAACCCATTCTGGTGGACTTCTTTACGTGTTAAGAAGAGAAGATTTTGATACATCATTTAATCCAGAAAATTATGGCGAGTTTTATTCACAATCAACATCAACTACAGAGCCTTCTACAAATGGTAAGAATATTGTAACATCTTCTGTAATTAATGTTAGCAACACAGAACCTTCACTAAACAAAGTGTATAACGCAATAGGTTTAGAGTGTAACGAGACCCCGTTATTGTTTGAGATACAGAATAACTATAGACAGTATAGCAAGATATTTACCTCTTACTGGAAGGAAAGAGAGAACTTTTACTACTCAAATATATACGGAGACATAAACAGCTTTAGTGCTTTTGATTCTACTAATCAGTTAGCTGGAATGATAAACGGAGAAAGAATTAGGTCTACAGATGCAACCATGAGAACATCATGGAGAACCAATACCTACCTAAGGCTTCATGCTATCAATGTTGGGCTAACCGCTAGTCAAAAGTCGGGGGTTGTATAATTTGTAATTTAAAACTAAAAAGATTAATTTTGTAAACTATGGCAATACCAATGATAATAGGAGGGGTTCAAGCAGCAATGGGTGTTGGACAAGCTGTTGCTGGTTTTATTCAAAAGAAGAATTTAACTAGACCCCAATATCACATACCACCAGAAATAGAGAAGAATATGAGTGAAGCCGAGCTTATGTCATACTATGGTATGCCAGATGCTCAAAAGGCTGAATACATGCAGAATATTCAAAGAAGCACACAAGGTGCTCTTAGAGGTATTTCTGACAGAAAGGGTGGTATAGGAGCTGTATCTGTAGCTCAGCAAACACAGCAAGATGCTTACATGAATCTTCTTTCTGCTGATGTTCAGCAAAGAATGCAGAATATACAGACCGCACAAAGCATGAGACAAACAATGGCTCAGTATAGGGATAAAGCTTTTGAGATAAATGAAATGCAACCATATGAGCAAAAGTATGCCGAAGCTCAGTCATTAATTGGTGCTGGTATGCAAAACTTTATGGGAGGTCTTCAAACTGTTGGTCAGGCAAAAATGCTTGAAGATGGTGGTGGTTCAGGAGGTGAATCAAAGTCTTTTGGACAGACTGCTGTAGGTGGATTCTTACAAAATCAAGTAGGTGGCTTCTTACAAAATCAAATACAAAATATTCAAAACAGGAGAGCTATAAGAAATACAGATTTAGGCTCGATGGGTCCAGTTGTTGATAATCCCCTTATTAATAATCAAATGAGTATGGCTAATCAACAATTTGCAGGAAGTTCAGCCCCAGGTCCTTTTGATGGACTAAACGCTGTTAACGTTCCGATAACTACAAGTTACGGTTTATAAGATTAGTTATGGCAAAAATGAGTGACAACCTAATAGGCTATGGTGCAGCACAAGTATTTGATACTAGCCGCTCTGTAAATGCTTATAAATCAGCTTTAGCAAAAAAAGAAAAGGATGCGAAAGCCGATGATGAAAAGTTTCTTAAATCTTTATCGGTTGACTCCAAAGGAGTTCGTGCTGTTGATGTTCCTAGATTTACTGAAAAGTATAATGAGTTTATGGAGTGGTCTGCTAAAAATCAGGTAGACCTTAAGAACCCTTCTAAAAACCCAGCAATATTTCAACAATTTCAAGTTAAAAAGAATGAGTTGTTGCAAGACGTTGCTATGTCTAAGCAAGCTCAAGCTACTCATAATACAATGAGTGACACTATATTTAAGGGTAGAGAGGAGTTTTACAACTCATCTAATGTTAAAGGAGCAAACACACTTCATGAAACATCTATATATGATGATGGATTCCAGGGTGCTTTATCGTTTCAGCCAGGAAGAGACACAAATGCTGCTCTTGCAGCAGTACCTGTTAAAGACCTTCATACAGAAACAACATATGAAAACGAGCAAGGTGTTAAAACAAAAACCTTTAAGATAAAAGAAGACGCTTTAGATAATGCTGTGGATTTATTCTACAATCAATATCAAATGGAATATGAAAATGATTTTGATACAGAGAAAGAAGCTAGAGATTTTATAAAGAAAAATATTAAGGGAAGAATTAAGCAGGATTATCAACTTACCAGAGAGGGTGATGGAGACTTTAATCTTCAGTTTGGTAGCGGAGGTAGAGTTGGAAAGATTGCTTACGACTTTGAGGAGCTTGACTCTCAAGCAGCTACGGATTTATTTGCTGATGAAAATTTATTCACCCCTATTGGAAGAGGCAAAGGACCCTTATTGAATCCAGAAGGTGGTCAGGTTTCTAATTTAAGAAAGATTGATTTTTCAACTGGTACATCAGAAACAAAGCCGATAACATTTAGAGATAAAGACGGAACAGATTACAAAGATGTAATTCCTCAGTCATTTATTATTGATAATGAAGGCAATCAATATATGAGTTTTTATAAGGATGCAAAAGCATTAACTACTAGTGAAAAAGAAACTCTTATTTCGAATAAGAGAAGTGAACTTATTTTGGATAATATAAGTCCAGAGGAAGCTACAAAACAGGCTGAAGAAGCTGTTAACGCTTTAGATGGAAATGTAATGATATTTACTGATAAGATACCTAAAACTCAAATCAATACACATTACAACTTCTTGTACAACACACTGGAAGAGCGTGGTTTGTTTAAGGGTACAGCTAAACCACAGCAAACAGAAGAAGAGGTTGAGACCAATAACGACCCCTTAGGATTAAACCTTTAATAAAAAAAAGAATGTCTGATAAATTAAGTGCAGAAGCTTTTGCTAAAAAAATTAAATCTAAATATCCTCAGTATGAAAATGTTGAGGATAATGCTTTAGTAGAAAGTATTTTACAAAAATATCCCAGCTATTCTGAGCAAGTAGATTTTAAAAAAAAAGAGGAGTCTTTACCAGAATCTACAGATACATCTGCTCCATTAGAATCAGAAACCCCTTCTACAGAGTCTAGTGAAATGACTACTGAAGAAGCCAAATCTATCGCAACAGATGAGGCTTCTAAAAGTTTGTGGAGACAATTTAGTGATTGGACTGTTGAAACTACCGCTACTTTTGCAGGTGGTGTTGCTAGTTTATTAGGTGATGATACTGGCGAGCAGGCTGCTAAAAATGTTCTAAAGTCTGAAGCTGAAAGAAAAGAAAAAGTAAAGGCTGCACAAAAAGCAGTTGAAGCAGACATAATAGCTAATCCAGAATCTAGTGTTGAGCAGTTTGATGTTTTACAAGGTCAAATAGAATCTTTAAAAAGACAAGACACAAATCTCCCTTTTGACTCTGATAACACAGTGGACCAAAAAATAAAAGAGCTAGAGGCTCAGAGAGATATGATGACTCCTGGTGTTTCAAAAATAAAAGACGCTAACTGGTTTAACTCAAATGTATTAGGCGCAACTGAAGAGACTGCAATATATCAACCAACAGGAAGTATTGAAGATGCAGAGACTGGTGAAGACTTAGGTTCCGTAAAAGGTTCTGATGATGATATTTTTTTAACTACTTATAAAAGATTTTTAGAAGAAACTAATCCTAAGAAACTAGAAGAGTATAACGTAAAGACCTCTGCTTTAGAGGAAGAAGCTAAAGACAAGCAGAAGTTTAGAGAAATGGTTAGTGAAAGGGGTGGTAAAGTTGATTTTGTTTCTCAAGAAGAAAAGTTATTAGATAAAGCTAAGTCTGATTTTGAAATAGACGCTAACAACTGGTACAATCAACAAATTAATACTTCTTTAGAGTTAGCTAAAAATAAAAAAAGAATAGACCCTGAAACTGGTGCAGAATACACTCTTCAAGAAGTGATTAATGAGTCTGATAATTTGACAAAAAATATTAAAGACTCAGAAAAAACTTTAGTTGATTTAGATAAAAAGATAAAAAATAAAATAGAAAGTTCTACATCAGCGTCAGAATCTTTAAAGTCTTCTATGCAAAATGAGTTTAACTCTGAAGCTGACAAGATAATCTCCTCTTATCAAGAGATGGCTAATAATGCCACAACTCAAGAGGAGTTAGATAATATAAATAATAGGCTAAAGTCGGATATTGCTAAGTTAGAGATAGATGTAACAGCTAAGTATTCTCCTAGATTTAATGATATACGTGATGAAATAAATACGCTAAATAGACAAAGAGCTTCTACATACGATAAGTATAAAGTTTCTGTAGATTCTTTTAATAATATTATTGGCTCTGATGATTTTGTAGAGTATAAAAATATTATTTCTAATTATGATAATGTTTACCAAAACACAGAAGATATAATAAAAAAATATCCAGAAGCATTGAAAAGAAAACAAGAGCTTGAGGATAAACAAATAGAGTTAGACATTACTAGAAGGGAGAGGCTTAAAGGAGATGTTGGGGCTACTGTTAAGTCTGTTTTGAATTATGTAAACAGGAAGGGCTCTCAGTATGCTGAAAGCTTATTAACTCTTGGTAGAACAGCTACTGCTGGTGATGACTATGACGTTTTAGAAAAACTTGGAGATTTGGTTGAATACAATCTGGAAGATAATCAAGTTCAGTCTTCTAGCAATGAAAGAGCTTTGGTTGAGAAGGTTGTTCCTTTTTCAGATTTTAGATTAACCTTAGATGATAATGGAGAAGTTGTTCAGGTTAGAGATAAGGATGGTTATAAGGTTAGAAATACAATGACATCTAAAAAGGTTATTGCTGATTTTTTAAGCATTCCTGAAGATGAAAGACCAAAAGAAGTTACGGAAGTAAATGATGATATTTTATTTACAAAGTTTGTAGACACATCTGTTGATATGGCTGCTTTAATATATGGTGGTCAGTTTGCTACAAAATCCTTATCTGCTTTAAGCAAGTTCAATAAGTTTAACAAAATTGCTGGTCTTACCTCTGCTGGTTATGTTTTTGAACACAACAGTCTTTATAATGAAGCTGTTGAGCAGGGCATGTCTAAAGATGATGCTGGTAAATTTGCTATGGCTGGTGCTGCAATTATAGGTTCGTTGGAAAACTTAAGTCCTGGAGATGCTATATTCGATGGTGCTGTAAAGAAAAAAATAGCAAAAGATTATTTAAAAATACTAGCAAAGGGTAAAGCAACAAGAGGTGACGTTGCTAGGGTTATTGCTAGAAATGTTTCTACTGAAATAAAAAAAGAAAACATACAGGAGATTTCTCAAACAGTTGCTGACAGAGTTGTTAAGGCTTCAGCTAACTCTATATTAGGCAATGATTATTTTGATGTGGAGATAAGTAAAGAGGAGCTTTTGGAAACCGTCATATTGACAACTTTAAGTACGGGGGCTTTAGCTGGAAAAACTCAAACTTCATCTCAAAAAATTTCTACCCTAGAATCAAACGCTTTATATACTGCGGCTAAAAATAAAGACCAAGGCAAGATGTTTCAGAAACTTGATATGATGGTTGAGGATGGAACTATAGAGCAAGACGCTGCTGATAGTGCTAAAGAGTCAATTATTGAGGCTAAAGATTTATTCTCTAAGCTACCAGAAGGAAAGTATACCCCAGCAATGGAAAGTCAAATACTTGAGTTACAGTTACTTAAGAACAAAGCCTTGAAGGAGCAAAAGTCTTCTGATGCTGTATTTGGAAAGCAATATGAAACAACTGTAAATCAGATTGATAAAGAAATAAATGCCATCATAAACTCTAAGTCACCAAGATTATTTTTTAATGAAAGAGTTGAGAACCTAAATGTAGAAAAGGCTCCTAAACTATCTCAGTTAAATCAACAATACATATCTGGTGAAATAACTCAAGAGCAGTATGATGCTAAGCTTAAGTCAATAGTTAACCCAAGTAAGGGTGTTGTTTTAGATGCAATACAAAGCTTTGGAGAAAAGATTGGTAGAAAGTTTAGTAAAAAGCAGGCTCTTCAACCAATAAGCATTCAGAAGGGAATTGCTATAGCTGATGCTTACGAGGCAATGCAAAGCAACCCTAATGATACAGAGGTTAAGCAAGCATACGATGCTTTTAAGCGAGAAACAAAAGAGCAGTTTGAACACTTCCAATCCTTAGGGTTTAAGTTTATACCTCAAAAAGAAGGTCAGGCTTATGGTACTTCTAAGGAAATGGCTGATGATGTTGCTGATAATAAGACCCTTAAGTTTTCACCTACTGAGAATGAGTTTGAAACTGGTGACGCTTCTGTGGACCACCCACTATTAGAAAAAACAGGAATTGTTGTTGATGGGTATGAGCTATCATTTAATGATATGTTTAGAGCTGTTCATGATATGGCTGGTCACGCTGCTCATGGATTTCAGTTTGGACCACTAGGTCAAACAAATGCTTATCTTGGTCACGCAAAAACTTACAGCCCTTTAGCTCAGAGAGCTTTATTCTCAGAAACTATGGGTCAAAATAGTTATAACAACTTTGGCTCTCATCTTAGAAATGAAGATGGAAAAATACCAAAGAAGGGAGAGGCTGGATTTGTTCCTTTGTCTATGAGACCTTACGCTCCGCAAAAAGCTGGTCTGCTTCCTGTTGAGTTGATGACTGATGTTGAGGCTCAAAGAAGAGTTCTTGATACTCCTTTCCAAGACTTAGTCCTTAACAACTTAGATGTAGAGCTTGACAATATTCTTGCTAAGATTGAAAATCAAGAAGACCTTACAGAGAAAGATATTGATGACGCTAAAAAATATCTAGACCAAATATTTGACCAGGTAATAAATTCTAATATAACTCAGCAAGGAAAAAATATTGTAGCACAATATCTTGAGCTTGTTGAAAATACCATTGATAATTATGAAAACATCATTACTACTAAGACTGTCACAGTTGTCGAAACCAAAGTTGGAACGTACGCTGAGAGAGGTGCGATTAAGAAAAGAGTCTCAGAATACTCAAAACAAGTCAGACCAGCAAGAGAAAGGCTCGTTGGAAGGATAGTTCAGGTTGAAGGCTTAGAGCTTCCAGAGGGAAGTGTAGCCGTTCTTAACCAAGATAATGACGGAGTGTTCATTGAGGTTGTGGACCGAGAAAGTGGAACTAGAAGTCAACGTATAGATTTAGGAACAAATAATCCTAATGAAATATCCATTGAGAATGTAGAGATGGATGAGTTTGACAGACCCGCTTCTGTACAATTAAAGTTTGGAGATACCAACATGACCGTTGTAGACCCTACTTTGGTTATGGATTTAGCTATTGAAAAGCACGAAGAGGTTAACCCAATATTTGAACAAGATATTGAAACGATTCAGTACGGTATAGAAACTGTTACCGAGCAAGAAATAAGTGAGAAGATAGAAAAGACTGATGAAGAAGTT
>Ga0208767_1000709_pt1 | contig 27528 bp, 53 predicted proteins | sample VirMetDEL_Mar_21_FD_184514 | JGI IMG/M metagenome (GOLD analysis project Ga0208767, IMG submission 184514) | Aqueous microbial communities from the Delaware River and Bay under freshwater to marine salinity gradient to study organic matter... | ecosystem: Environmental > Aquatic > Marine >... | reverse complement strand
CTACCACATCTCCTATTACACCCCCTAAAAAGAATACTTATGAGGGCATCAAGTCTGATGCAAACATGAGAGCTAGAGCAGTGCGTTTTGCTAAGAATCATCTAGGACATGAGAACATAGATGAAGACGAAGCTGTAGACGAATTTATAGAACACTTTAGACAATTTAATGTAAATGAAGTTTTTGCAGGTATGGATTATAACTACGTGAGTGGTTTAGCAACAGATGCAAAAGCAGGTAATGCTAAGAAACAACAAGAGCTAGACGATTATCGTAACTTATATTCTGCTTATGAGCAGATGCCTTCTTTTTTTGAAGAAGGTGGTAGCGATACTATGACTGCATTAGGTGATTATTTTGTAGGTACAGCACTTGCACCATCTACTTATCTATCTTTATTAATACCAGCAGGAGGTAAAGTTGCAGGTCAGGCAGCCGTAGCGACATCTAAATTAGGCATTGGTAAATTACTATCTACTATGGCAACTAATCCGCTTAAATCTGCTGCCGTAATTGAAGGCACAGGTGGAGCATTACAAGATATAGCTGCTCAAGGTACTATGATGGAAGCAGGGTTTCAAGATGACTATAGTTTTGGTCAAACAGCTTTAGCTACTGCTGTATCATCTGTTGCTAGTGTAGGTGTGCCACTTGTAATGGGTAGAAAAGAAATAGTAAAAAGGATTGAACAAAATACAGGTGACTTGGTTAAGGAAAGTGAAGATGCTATAGCTAAAAGAACAATGCAAGCTAGTGTAAACGCAGACAATATGCTAGATAAAAATAAAGTTCTTGGGCAGTCTGTAACAGATGCATTAAACTCATTGAACAAGGAATCTGTAGAAGCAGGTAAAGCAAAGCTAGGAGAGATGGCAACAAAGGAAGAGTTAGATGCTTCTGTACGTTTAGCTGTAAAACCAGAAAAATTCAAACAGGTAGCAGGTGCTTTGACAGAACTACTAGGTGAAGTTGATGGGTTATTACCCGGGGAAAGAATTACTGAAGCACTAGCTAGGGTCACTAGACAAATAGGTAAAGGTAATGTTAAAGGAGCAACTAAAGCCACTACAAAAATAGAAGAGCAATTCGGAACATTAATGAAGAAGTATGATATTACCTACGATGATTTAGGTGATATTTTTATGGCAGACTTATCTGATGCTGGTAGAATTTTACAAGCAGCAGGACAGTCTAAAAAAGCTTTTTTGGCTAGTATGCGTGGCTTTAATCACGCATTAAATGATGTAGCTTCTTTTGACGTTTTTGGTTTTAGTAAAGAAATGAAAGATATGTCTGCTAAATTATCAAAAGCTGTTGATGAGGGAGATGTAAGAAAGTATTTAGAAACTTCAGGAGAAGAGTTAAGTGGATTGAGAAAAGCTGATGCTGCTCGATTAGCTTTTATGACATCACAAACTGCTACCACTTTTAGAAACGTAGCATCTGGTTATTCACGTGTTGGTATGGATATACTTACACAAAGTTTAGACAATGCTTTAGCTAAAGTAACAGGCACTGCAAAACTAGGTCCTAATTCTGATGTGTGGTCTATAGCATATGGATTAACAAATAAAAAAGAAGCAGCTTTAGTAGAACAAATATTTGAAAAAGGCTTTCAAGATAAAGCAGGTCGTATGTTTAAACAACTAGCAGACATTGCTGATGCGACAGGTGCTAGAGGTGGTAATCATAAAGTAGGCAGATTAGAAAAAGCGTCAAGACAACTAAATGCATTAAACACTATATCAGATAACATGTTTAAAAGAGCAGCTTTTGTTGGCAATCTTAAACGTGAATTAAATACTATGTACACACAAGCTATGAAAGACCCAGCTGCTTATAAAAAAATTAGTGGTAAAGACATAAATGAATCAGATTTTGATTTAATTAAAATAATAAAGAATGGTAGATTCAATGATACTTTTGCATCTAAACAAGGTAGAGAAGCATTAGATAGAATTGTAGAGGACACATTGTACTTTACCTATCAGAAAACTCCAGATAGTGCTTTAGCTAGAAGTATTATATCTGGTATACATTCTGCTCCTTTTGTTGGAACAGCATTAGCTCCCTTCCCACGTTTTATGATGAACGCAATGAGATATACGTATGAGTATTCTCCTGTATTTTTAATGACGAATAAACAAGCTAGAGGAGAAATACTTAATGTGGGTAAATCCATAATAGGTATGCAGAAGGATGAATTGATAACTTCTTACAACAATGCTGCAAAAGGTTTAGTAGGAACAGGTATGTTTGCAGGAGCAACTGCATTTAGAATGTCAGAACATGCAGGTGAAAATTGGTACGAAGGCAGAACACCGTCTGGTAAGACTTATGATTTACGACCTTTCTTTCCTGCAGCACCTTTTTTATTCTTTGGCGATATAGCTGCTAGGCTTATGAAAGATGAACCTGTATTTAAAAACAGAGATACTTTTACGTCTGCTATACAAGCATTGACAGGAGCACAATTCAAAGCAGGTTTAGGTGTATATGCTTTAGAAAAAGCCTTTGATGATTTGACAAATAATGATTTAGATATATCTGATAAATTTGAAGTTATGGGTGCAGAATACTTTGGTAATTTATTTAGTACCTTTACCATACCTATAACATCTGCTCAAGACTTATATAATACTTTTTTAGCACCTGATAGTGAAAGAGTAGTTAAAGATATGAATAAAAAAGATGCGTTTAGTCTTCTTGTGAATAGAAGTTTACAACGTATTCCTGCTAATAATGCCATAGAAAAAAACTTAGAAAAGTTAATAGGTAACAGCACAGGTTATAAAGCACCCAAGGATAGAAAATCTTCTACTAAAGAAGGATTGATGAGAAGGGTTGCTCCAATTACAAGACAGACAGCAGGTTTATTATTAAATGAAAAGAAAAATAAATTTGAATCAGAAATGGATAGATTAAAAATACGTAGTTATTCTAAATTTCCTAGAACACAAAACCCTGAATATGATGAAATGTATGGTAACATTATGGATAGTTATATAGGAGAAGTAATTGTACCTTTTATAAATTCCAAAGCCTATAAAGATTTAGAATCTATTGACCTAATTGTAGAAGGTAAAAAAGTTACTATAAGTAAAAACGAAAGACAACGAGATAAATTAAATGGCATAATAAAAGAAGTTAAACAAGAAATTAGTTTAGGTCTAAAAAATCAACAGACTAGAATCAATATGGCAAAAAAATATAAAAACTACCCTAAAGATATATTAGATTTTAATAGATTACCACAGGCTGTACAGACATTAGCTAAAAATGCATACGCAAAAACCTATGGTGCAGTAGCAAGTAAAAACGATTATGATTATTACAAGCTACTGCAACTAGGTAAAAGACTAGGTGAAAACTATCCACTAAATTTAGAGATTAAATAGTTACCTATCATCCCCTGAACCATGAAGTTTTCCACGTTCCTTCCTATCATGCAACTTCCTTAAATTCTCTTGCATAATTGTATTCAAGGGAACTCCAACTTCCTTTGCCATCATAGCACAGTACCAAAGTACGTCACCTATCTCTGATGCTATGGCAAGTTTCTTTACTTCAAAGTCTTCCTTATCAGCACCGTCACGTATAAGTTTCTTTACCTTCCCTGCTACCTCACCTGCTTCACTTGTCATACCTAATGCTAAATACTCTAGTGCTTTGTCTTTAGGAAAGATAGCAGTCCATCCTGCTAGTTTTTCATATAGGTCAGGTGTTATAACTTCATCTATAAACAACTTATCCTGCATGTATTTTCTCGCTTCTTCTTCTATCTTCTGCATGTTTAACCTTCTTTAGTTGCTGTGCATATGCAGAGTTATATCCACGTGACCACTCTCGTGACTGCATGGTGTTAGGATTATAAGGGTTCTCTGTCATAATAACCTTATTACCTTTGACAGCTTTTACATACTGTCTACCCTTGAAAGCATTGAACCCCCTCTCGAATTGTATTCGTAAGGGAGCATCATACTTACTTAGATTGGGGTTTCTTTTCTTCTTGTGTTTTTGCATCCTCTTGTCTCCTTTCAAAGTATTTTACTAGTACGTTTAGTTTACCATTAGCATTTTCTAATGCGGTGAGTTCTTTATCTATAGTATCAATTATAGTAGGATGGTCTCCCACCCCAACAGGATTGGTCATCATAACTTCTACATTAGCTATGTGACCATTCATCTGACCTAATAGTTTAGTCTTTAGTGCTTGTAATATCATATCTCTCATTTTATACTCCTTTTAGGTTTTTGTTTCAAATGTAATAGTTCTCTTATATGTAGCTTCCTACCTTTAAAGAACACAATTAAGTTTATTGTAGTGTTGATGGAAATGGCTATTAATAACCACCATTGCCACCAAAGTAATGTACTACCTTCTAACATTAACTAGCTTGTATGTCAACCATTTCACAAGCATCTGCTGTGCAAGCTAGTTCCCTTCCACCACTAGTTGTATCTTCTTTCTCATAGTCTGCTAACTTAGACCAATCTATAGATGTAGGCATCTTTTTATACAACTGCTCATACTCTCCACCTGTTATGTCTTGATAAGGTGCTTGAGCATATGTATGGTCACTGAATGGCAGAAAAGATATACCTGATACTTCATCAAAGTTTTTGTATACCCATGCTCCTACTTCCATCCACTCATCTTCCTTAACAGATACAGTAACAGAAGGTTTGTGTTCACACCAATGTCTTTGAAACATTAGCCAATACTCTAATTGTTCAATAGCAGACATCTTTGTCCTAGTTGTAGCACCATCAGGTGACTTCATAGGGAAGCTGAACACAGTTGTACTGTCAGGCTTCATAACACATGGCTCACTTGGTATACCGCTATCTTTCATAAACTGTGTGAGTGGGTCTTTGTTATCACCACGTACAGTTCTGATATAGTAATCATTATGTCTAGCATGAATACCTGATGCACTGTCAACTAATTGACTGACTGTACCACTAGGTTTGACACAAGTGATGGCAGTTGATTGAGGAATACCTAAGTCTTTAGCCATCTTCTTATTAGTTTCTACTGCTACATCTTTTAGTATTTGCAGTATTTCTTCATTCCATATAGGGCAGTCAAGAATACCTGTAAGAGATACACCTAACAGTCTTTCTTCTTCTGTGTTATCCTTCCATATCTTACGTAAGTATTTAAAATTAGTAAGAGTTGATTGGAATGTACCTAAGATTGTAGCCATACGTACCTTTTCTTTCAGTGAATTAAGGTCATCTGTAACTCTACACACTACCTCTGTAAGATTACAGAACTGATAAGGTCTAAGTATAATCTCACTACATGGATTGCAACCAAATTGCATATAGTCTAATGGCAATACAGGTTTTTCTACTAATGCATACTTTCTTCTTCCATTCTTAGATGCTTGTTTAATGGCAGATTCTCTATTAAATATACCACGTTCACCTGACTTAGATTCATATAGGGATGTCCATTCTCGCATGAATGTACCCATCTCAGGTTTACCTTTGTATGCTACAGAGTTATTTGCTAATGACCTTTGACCCTCATTATCCCACCACTTACCTGACTTAGCATGTCTCATTTGGTCATCACCTAAGTTAGACAATGATATAAGAGCAGACCTACGTACACCACCAACAACTACGACTTCACCTATCTTGCACATCAAGTCGTGACACTCAATAGGATATAATCGTCTGCCTTTAGCACCCTTAAACTTCTCTATACAGAATCTAAACAACTCTTCTAGTGGAGCAGGACCAGATGCTCTACCACCAAATGTTTTAAGTCGTGCACCTGCCTGTCTCACCTGTGATACATCCCACTTAGGCACTTGACCTACATATAACATAGCAATTAGTTCTCTCAATGCCTTTGCCCATCCGGGTCTGCTGTCACCCACAGTTATGACCGTAGTGCTATCTTCAAAATGTTCATTGACTACAGGTAGCTTGTCTACGTTCTCACGTTCTACAGAGAAACCTACACCTGTGCCACACATAAGTATGTACATACACTCGTCAAATGAACGAGGACTATCTACAGGTATGTAGCTACAATTATAACCACCTACGTGACATCTATCTAAAGCAGGTCCTGATGTCATCAAGGCTCTCATGCTAGGCATCACACCTAAGTTCATTATCTGCTCTGTAAGCTTCTCTTTAAGAGCTTTGGTTACAGTATATGCATGGTTTTTATTAAGATGATTCGTCATGTAGTCAAAGTATCTGTCTACAGTCTCACCCCAATTCTCTCTACGTTGTTCGTCATCCTTCCACCTTGCATAGCGAGAGAGTGCTATAAAGTTTTGGTAGTCGGTTGGTAAATAGTTTTGTATCATGTCAAATCCCTTCTGTTAATACTCTTAAATGTTTTATTGTTACACCATCTATATCGTGTACATATTCCTGTATGTGTTCTTTAAACTCTTCGTCAACCCTTCCATCCGCAGGAATAGGATATTCTTCAGGGTCTACTTCAAACGTTATCATCATTTTAACTCTTACCGTCATTGTAAACCTCAATCAGTTTATTTAAATACCACTGTGCTTTCTTTAAATCTTCTACACCGTTTTTGTATTCATATCTCCATATGTACTTTAGTATATTACCTTGTAAGTAATACTTAAAACCTTCATTAGTCGAAGCTTCTATAGCATCAATAGTTTCAATACCTGCTTTGTTGTAATGAACAGGATGATTGACCATATCCTCTGCTTTATCTTCTTCTCTCAGTCTTCTTGCCATATAATCACCATGCCTTTCCATTATGCGTTTCCTTCTGTATCTGATTTAAAGTTTAATGTTATTACGTTTCCTTCAACATCACTAATTTTATCTATAGCACACTTGTCCTCATTTGGCAAGTATAGATTAGCTTCTTTTTCACATTCTATTTTAAATTTTTCATTCTTATCCATAGTAGGAATAGAACCACATACTAGTCTAGCAAAGTGCATCATACCATAATAGTCTTCATCATCTAACCTGTTAGCATCAGATGTAACTATTTTTACAGATACTTCTCCTGTCCATATTAAATCTTTATCTAGGTGTGGTTTTAAAACAAGTAGAAAGTCTTCAGGTTCATAAGTTATTTTCATGCTTTTCTCCTTTTTATTTTACTACCCTTAAACTTTATGAAGTTAGGGTGTTTGTTTTTACCTTTTTCTTTTAGCCAATCTTCAGGTATTATCCTATCATAATATCTAAAGTCATGCTTTATACACCACTCTGCGTATGTAGATTTCGCACCTTTGCTTAGTTTACTTCGACTGTTTGTAAATACAAATCTAATATCTAGCTTAGGGTGTTGCTTCTTTATGCACAGATGTTTTCTTCTATCTGCTGTTAAAAACCTACCTTTGGTTTCTATTATTATACCATTGTTTAGTATAAAGTCAGGGGTATAGGTGCGGTATGCTAAGTCCTCCCATTCTATCTTCATACTTTCATATGAGTAGTTATGTTTTAGCTTGGTTAAGTATAAAGAGAGGGCATGTTCTAACCCACTCCTATACCCATACTTTATAGCTTCTCTTCTTATTTTATGCGGAGACATCTATACCTCTGCAAGACTTATATACTGCACCATTTTTGGTTCTTTTGCCAAAGACTTCTGTGCAGGTAACTCTTGTAATGTGCTCCAACAGTGTTGTCTAAAATCACAGAAAGTACAATTTTTATTTAAAACCATGTTACCTGTAGGTTTACTTCTAAATGTTTCAGGTTCAGGTTCAAAACATCGCACTAACTCTTTACTATTAGCTTGTTCTATTGTCTTTTCTATTGTGGCTATTTCTTCTTTTAAGTCTATGTTATCTGCCTTAACATATTTAAATTGACCATTGGCTTTATTTACAACCCACCAACCTCCAATCTTTTTATCTGATGCAACTGCATATCCTGCTAATTGACCCACGTAACCAAAGCTGTCACCATTTTTTAATGTGTCAATAGATTCAAACTTATATTTATACGACCAATCAGAAGCAGATTTAATATCGTCAACTGCTCCGTCAACTACAAGGTCGTATGTTCCTGTTATGTTTTTGCCATCTTTTAATTTTAAAGTTACTGCTTCACTGTTCTGATACTCTACTCCTGCTTGTGTTAGTAAAGCTTTAAATACAGCTTCAACAATATCTCCTATCATCATATTCATAACAAAAGTAGTTGGCTTAGATGATGCTTTGTCTGCATGATTCTTTGCCCACCAAAGTTGGCAGGAGGGTCTACCTATATTAGACATTCTATAAGTAAACCCACCTCTTTTGCCACCATTGAATTGACGATTCAAAGCATCTTTAACATCATTAGCAACGGTTTCTATAACAGATTCATCCATTTTAGATTCACCGTCTACTACTTGTTGCAGATACCTATGAACTGCCAATTCACCTTTATGATTCATTATTCTATGTCCACAAAAGTTTCTACAACTTCTAATTCATCATCACTCATTTTATCAGTAGCTTTCTTTTGCCACTCAGCAACAATATATTCATTGTAGTTCTGCACCCATGCCATGAAGTCAGCAAATAGGTCTTGGTCTTTTTCTTCAATAGCCACAGCTTTATTAGTATCAATACTAGCTATTGGAAGAGCATAAGGATTACCATTAGGTAAAGCTTTTTCTTCTGTAGTTAAATTGATAGTATGCTGAATAGGCAACTTCTTTATCTTAGCTAACTTAGTAAAAGGTTCGCCTAAGATTTTAAAAGCATCTCTATTATCTATTTCCCATATAAAAGGTTTACTAATAATATTATGCTCTACTTTATCACTAGTCATGGCATTAACCATATCTACTGTACCAAACAGAACTCTTACTCTTTTGATTTGCTTAATTAAATCTTTAGTTTCTTGTGCTAAAGCATCAAAGTCTTTTATATACCCTGCTGGTTTTCCACAATTAAAGTTACCAAAGTTATCTTTCAAATCAATATTAAGATTGTCTGCCATGATAGTCTTTTGATATGAACCACGTTTCTCACCGTCTTTTGGGTTAGAATTAGTGATAAATCTCTTATACATAAATCTCTGCAAGTATGGTCTTATGACTATATTATCACAGTAATATGTATTATCGTCAGGTACTTCTAGTTTGTAAACACCACCATTGATAGTCTCTACTTTAACCGCCTTACCGTCTATTTCCATCTCACCCATGATAGGTGCATGTTGTATCTTCAAACGTGCAAGAGTATTAGTCTTCTTATCTGAAGTTGATTCCACAGCCATGCCCATAGCTTTAGCCATGCCTGCGTAATTATTTGTATCTATTGTCGTAACGTCTGTTATTGTACTCATTTGTATTTCTCCTTTCAATTAAGATGCCAAGTTATATCATATGACATCTTTAGTGTCAAGCCAATTATTACCTATTTTTGCTTCTAATAATAATGGCACATTTATTGTTATTTTAAACTCTTTCATTATAAGGGAATCAATGTAGTTATTAACATCTTTTATTATATCAATTACCTTTTGTATTTCATCAGGATGAACATCAATGACAATAGAATCATGTACAGTATTAACTATACAAGACTTTAAAGTATTTAGTTTATCATGTATATCCATCAAGACTAAAGGAACTATATCTGCTGTAGCAAAACTTTGTACAGGATAGTTCTTTATTTGTGTAAAGTTTGACACTTTGCCACTTGGGTATCTGACTACATCAGGAAAGAAAAACTGTCTACCTGAAGGTGTCGTTATCTTACCTGTGGTTACAGCTTCTTTAGCCAATCTGGAGTGCCAAGCTTTGATTCCTTGATACTTTTCTGTGAAGTGTTCGTAGTATTTTGCTTCCGCAGGTGTTCTGCCAAATCCTGTTGCTCCGTATAACGGTGCAAACGTATGTGCTTTAGCAGTCTGCCTATCCGTTGGCTGACCAGCATCACTGATAACTTTAGACGTATACGAATGTACATCAAATCCAGTTGTAACTTCCTCAATAGCGACCTCATCTTGTGATAAAAAAGCAGCTGTCCTAAACTCTAACTGAGCAAAGTCTGCTTCCAATATTTGTCCACCTTCCCATCGTGAAACAAATACTTTCTTAACAGGGAACGTACCACCTCTAGGCATATTCTGCATGTTGGGGTCTGCTCCACTGAATCTGCCTGTTGCAGTTCTGTGTTGTAGTAGCCTTACGTGTAACTTACCATCAGGCTTTACATATGTTTTTATGCCATCAACAAAAGATGACAGGTAAGTATCTAGGGCAGACAGTCTTTGTAAATCACCTAAGAACTGTATTGCTTCTTGATTATTATTCTTTACAGATGCGGTACGAAGCACATCTAACATAGATTTATTAACACTAAATCCATTATTACTTATCCATTTAGCATTAGGTGCATTAAATTTAAAACCTGCTACCAATTTAGTAGGATTAAAAACGTACCCATTACCACTGCAAGTAGTACACTTGGGTAACTTAACATAAGGTGTTCCATCTTTTTTTACCTTTCTAATTACACCTGCACCATAACAGGTGTTACATTGTATCGCTTTAGTCTTATATAATATAGTAGAGTTATTATCAATAGTAGTTTTAAATGTACCCTTGCTCATGTATGGAGTAAAGGCATTTGCCCATAGAGATTTATCATTAGGCTTACGACTAAAAATAACCCAAGACATTTGTTCAGGACTATTCAGGTTAACAGGTGTATCTCCCATCAACTCTTTTACTTGTACGTTTAATCTCTTCTCTGTGTCTTGCTTTTCTTTTTCAAACTCTGCTTTAACTTCATCTAGCTTAGTCATGTCTACGGAAAAACCTGTTCTATATATGTGAGCAAGAGTAACAGCTACACGATTAGTTAATACAACTATGTCCATCAAACCTGCATACTTCTCCGTATATAGCTTCTTGTATATGACATCACTAAGTTGCTGTGTAGCATGTAAGTCTGCTGACAGGTAAGAAGATAGTTCATTATGCGGTATCTCGTCAACACCTACACCTTGCTTAAAGTATTCTTTTAATGTGTCTTGTTTCTTAGTATCTAAGTTATGTCTTTCTGCACAAGCTTCTAGCGATAGAGGTTGCTTCTGACCACACTGTAATATGTATTCGCCTAACATAGTATCAAATACAGGACCATCATACTTGAAGCCACACTCCCATACCCACATCAAGTCATGTACTATGTTGTGACCTATAAGTATAGTAGCTTCATCTAATAGTTCCTGTAAGCCTTCATAGTTATCTCTAAATAAATATTCTTTACCTGTGTCTGTAAGACAACCAACCATAACTAATTTATTATCTGTTTCAAATGGGTCTAGGTGTAACTTACCACCTCTATTTGTTACTGTATTTTCTACATCAAGTGTTAGTTTCATTTGTATACTCCTCTTTTATTTTGTTCAGTATACTAATTGCTTCTTGCGTGTCAAGGTAAAACCATTCAGAATTAAATTTTTCTGCAATCTTTTCTGCTTCTCTGTGTGCTTTCTTCTCTGCTTCTCGTCTATTATATACTTTAACCTTATGTATTATAGTATAATCCCTATGAGGAGAGCTTGTTTGATATGCCATAAGCCTATCGTCTGCATCAACTGCCATACCTATTTTATACCAACCTTCCCATACAGGATTGCTGATTATATATACTTCCCCAACTTTACTTCTAGTATAGTTTTTTAATGATGCAAAAGCTGCATCTTCAAATGTTTTATAGTGACCTTCTTTCCACAAAGGATGTGATTTCTTTATGTACTTACCATTTACAAACATACGTTCTTTATTCTTCTTTATGTTTGACCATAGCCTTCTTCTATGACCACTTGGAGACCTATACCACCATTCGTTACCATCAAACTCCATGTTTTTACCTGTTATACTCATGCTCCAAACCTCCCTGTTTCAAAATCAAATTCGCAAGTAACTCTACCATGCCAACCTGACAATTTATTTTTTGCTAATACTATGTGTCTAATACCATCTTCTCCTTCCTGTACTCCTTCTGTTGTTCCTTCTGATGGGTTCTTTGCTAACAATAACATTAGGTCAGCTTCTGATGCTTTACCTGTCTTTGAACCTTCCATCATACTTTGATTTAATTGTACTCTACCTTCTGCTTCTGCACTCAACTGTGACATATAAAACACAGCACAGTTATGTCTTTTAGCTATCTCTCTTGCGTGTATTGCATTAGCTTTTAATGCTTCATCAGGTCTAGCAAATCCTGCCTGTGTTGCAAACTTGTCACCTATATCTACAACGACAACATCAGGATTATAGGTACGACATACCGCTTCTACCCATGACATGTCTTGTCCAATAGAATCTACAATCTTAATATTCTTTCGTAAATCTTTCCAACTATTCCATACTGCATCTTTATTTGCAGTAATATCTTCCTTCTTAAATCCACTTGCAGAAGACAAGTATCGCATGGAAACTCTGTGGGCAGCTTCTTCATTACAAAGCACAACACACTTAGCACCCTGCCTAGCGAAACCATTTGGTCCTGCTAGTAAGGAAGCATGAAAGGATGTCTTACCTGTGTTTGACCTAGCACCCACCATTATCAGGTGACCTGCATTTATACCTTCTACCTTACGTGTTAATGATGGTATGTTAAACCCCCACTGTGTTTCAAGGGAGTTCTTAGCCATTATACTTTCTATACTTAAATCTTCCCACTCAACATTTAGTATGGGAAGAAAATCATCATTGTGTTTGCTAATAATATTTCTAATGGGTTCAAGTGAGGATAGACTGCCATTAACATACTCAAAGCCAATGTTAGCAATATCTTCACCAATAATTTGACGAAATAACTTAGACAAAACATCACTTGCAATGTCTGCACCAAGAGGTTTCTCCTTCTTTATCTTCACAAACAAATCACCAAATGCCTGTTTCTGTGCTGTTGTCAAGCCAAAATTACTAGACATAAATAGTGCTTCTACTTCATCAGGTGTGACATCTCTGCTATACTTTGTCATAGCATTATCCACAACCTTCTTTATCTTCCTGACATCCTTACTAAACAATCTATCAGGACATTTATAACCACGATGGTCATCATAAAATGATTTATCCATCAGGCTTCTTATCAGTGCTAATTCCATGTTGGTTACTCCTTTGGGGTTAAATTATATAAGTTGTTAAAGTCTTCTTCCTTACGATATTTTAAATCATCTATTAGTTTTAGCACCTTAACATTAGGTACTACATCTCTTATTTCTTTAGCAAATAGCAGTGTCTTTGGCAGTGCATCAGGGTCTAGTGCTATTATAGCTGTCGAGAATTGTGAAAGATACCTCTTATGTGATTCTGATAATGACGTACCCAACACTGCTACCCCAACATATACTTCATTACCTACAACTGAAGCACTCACACAATCCTCAACAACGACTGCGACCTTACCATATCCATACGTAAAAGGCAAGTCACTTTTTCCATATCTTTTCCATTTAGGTAATCTATTTGTTATAGACCTACCCACTGCATCTACCATTAAACCACCTCTGTAGACAGGAAATACTACTCTTTTTTCCTTGACATCGTAGTGTAAGCATAATGATACATTGTCTATGCCATACTTTACCGCAAAAGTAAGCACTTCCCACCTATCATTGTCTAAAATGACGTACTCAGGTAGTGCAAATGTGGTATTTTCTTGTTCTTTTTGTGATATAAACTTATTTTTTATATCATTTGCAGATATTCTTATTTTTTTTGCTCCTGATAGCTTACAAGAGGACTTATAACAGTTCCACAAAAGCTTACCCATGTTGTTTGTAACAGTAAATGTTTTGTAGCTGTTACAGAAAGGACAGTTTAATCTTTTAGATTCCCCTATACCTAACTGTAAATCATCTAAATAATCATATATATGTATATTCATACTATTTCCCTGTCGGCAGTTAAAATGTTAATTATCATACTTTTCTCGAAGTGTCAATGCATTTTTTGCAGAATCAAAAGTATTCTTTAAATATGGCTTCACAGACTGTGGATTTGCATGACCTGTGACAGACATTATCTGACCCATTGATACACCTGCTTCCACCATCTCAGTAGTACCTGTTCTGCGTAAATCTGCTATTCTTAGCTCCTTTGGTAAGCCTGAGAGAGTTATAGCATCTCTAGCTACCTTTGATAGCCTATGAACCGTATAAGGCTTGTACGACCCCCTAATCGCTTTTGGGCAAGGTGCAACATATTCTTGAAAGTCATAATGATTTTTCTGCTCTTGTAACATTTCAAATAAATTTTCACTAATTGGTAGGTGGACAGTTGCTCCCCTTTTTGATTGCTCTAGGTTTAGTATACCCTTATTAAAATCTATGCTATCAAACTTTAATAATCTCATATCCCCCACCCTTTGACACCATTCATATGACATCTGTACAATTAAACCTACACTTCGATATTGAAAACTAGAGTAACAGTAATCTAAAAATTGTTTTACTTCATCTCTTTGCCACACTACTTTTCTAGGCTTAACTGTTTTACGTTTAAATGTAGAGAATGGATTTGTTTCAGTAAAACCCATCTCCATTCCATACGAATAAACTTTCCTAGATATAGAACATACATAGTTAGCCAAGTATATTCCCCTGCCTAACCATTCTTCATATGCTCGTCTTGCTTTGTTGCCTGTCAACTTATTAACATTCATATCCCCAAGTTTTTTGGAATCAATTTTTGTACTTAGCATAACCCCAATACAATATTGATAATCTACTTTAGATTTTTCACCTAACATATTGAAATCACTAGATTTATAGTAGCTGTTAACAGCATCTTGTACTGATAATTTATTCATACTTTCTCCTTCCAAAATTGTTGCACTCCCCCCACCCATGACCGTACAGGAAAGTCTGTCATTGAAACAGACAAACTAACCCATACATTATAAAAAATATTACTAAGCCAAAGAGCACATCCATTATTTTGTATACTCATAAGAACCACTCCATCTACTGTAGTGACCATGTTCACATTCTACTTTAGCACCTACGATACTAGCAAGTTGTTGTTCCATTCCATCAATCTTACATATCATGTCGTAGTCTATTGGACATTTATCATCTGTCATAGAATTAATTTGTCTTAAATCTTCAAGCATATCTAATATTTGCTTTGCTTGATGCTTAGTTAAGTTTAGTATTTTATTTATTTCTTTTGTTTTCTTTTTAGTCATGTTACACCTCCAATGCTATATAAATACATAGTCCTATTATTAATAATTTACCATAATCTAAGTCATACTTAGTACTCTCTCCATACTTCTCTTCAAAGTGTGCTATTATTCTATGCCACATATTATTCTCCTTTCTTTTTATCAATGTATATTCTCATGTGTGTTGATTCAGCTTTGCTCTGACCCCAATAAGTTGCACCTGTTCCTCTTAACTCAGGCTTTATGTGTTGTCCACGTACTCGCATCTTATAAGAATCTCTGTTAAGATATTTCTTCATAGTGTCAACAAACTCCTGACCCTCTGTGTCGTTAGGTATCTCGCTGAACATATAACCACACCCTTTAGGTTGATTGTTGTAGTAGGAATCTTTCCAAAACTCAGCTTTACTTACTTCTTTCTGATACCTTTCTTTCCATATGTCAGAGGTTTCACTATCGTTAACAGATGATATGAAGTTATCTTCTGCTAGTTTCTTGTAGTTTTTATATTGATTATTCAACTCTTCATATGTACTCTTCTCAATCATGTTCATAGCTTTCTCTTGCCACTCATCACGTTGTTTAGCTAACCTAACTATCTTATGACTTAACTCTTCTATAGTTATATCACTAAACAATTTATCATATCCTCTTTCTTTCATGCTACTTCTCCTAATCTGTTATATCTATTGCGACTATATCATATTCATTAAGCATGTCTCGTATTTGCTCTACACTATATGCTTTAATATAAATATAAGTTGTAAAAGTTTCGCTACCATCTACTTTCCATTCTACATAATATCTATTCATCTTTAATCTCCCATCTATAAAATATGTGGTCATTTATTCTTGTTACATATGTCTTAGTATCTGCCCAACTAGGATTAACATAGTGTGCATGGTAATGTGTAGCACCTTCGACAAGGTCATCTATATGTCCATTGTATACACCATTTGCAATGTGCATAGCAGTTCTCCATGCCTGATGTTCTCTAGGCTTATCACTCTTGCCATCACAGTACCAACTGAATTGACATCTATTCTTGATAGGAAAGTCAGGCTTCCATTTGTAGGTTGCACCTTGCTTAACTACGTCACATACTGTGTTGGGGTATCGTGTATCTTTTACCCTATTCATCACAACTTGTGCGACTGCCACTTGCCCTACGTAACTTTGATTCTTAGATTCGTGATACACGTTGAGTGCTAGACACATTAATGATTCCATTAGCATTAGTATATCTCCTCGCCATTCTCACTCATTATAAATAAGAACCCACCACTATTACCCTCAGGGTCAGAACTTACGGCTACCTTGACATCTTCATACTTAGGTTTAGTTAATATAAACTCAGGAAAGCCTTCTGCATCTTCTCCTAAGAATTTTTTTATTCTAAATCCTTCTAACTGCTTGTAGTATGTGTCTTTAAATTCTCCCATTATACATTCTCCTTGTTGTTGTTATACATTTCTACCCATTCAGTAGTTCTCTGCTCTTCTCGTTCTTGTTGTAATTGTCGTAATGCTATCTGACAACCACTATAGCCATCAAATAGTGATAACGTAGTAAAATCGTGATGTATGTCAGGTAAGTTTTTAAGTATGTGCTTGATAGTAGGAACATTAAAACCATTACCTAGCATCTTGTATCGCTGACTGTTTGATACACAATCTGTATAATTGTCAGGCACACCTTGTAATCTTTCACACTCTAATGGTGTAAGCTTTCGCCATCTCATACCATCTGTAACCACATTATCTTTTTGTACGGTAGTTAAACAATTAGATTTATCATCTTGTCTAACCTCTAGCTTAGTAGTGAATGGTAAGTCTAGCTGATTATCTTTTCGTGTACCATTCTCGTCTAGTCTACGATTAACTATTCTACCCATTGCAACTTTAGGTTCTCTGTGACCGCCTTGCATAGTGGTTAATGTGGGAGATTTACCCATAGGGGAATATATTCTTTTGATGATGTCATAACCTTTGATAGTATCAGCTTCTGCTACTTGTACCATAGTTCTCTGCTTACGTTGTATACTGTTCCACCAAACTGCACCGTTGTACCTAGCGGTTACACAATGTGCTTTACCTTCCTTGTTGGTCATTAAATCGTGAGCAATGCCATCATCTTCTAAGATGTCTTGTAATACGATATTGTCTTGTCTGATTAATTCATCTTGCGGTATGTTTGTCCAATACCATCTCAATCTATTTTGTGCTGAACAATCTGCACTATTATAGATATATGGTTTAACACCTAACTCGCTAGAGATTATATCCTGATACTCTTGTTTCATTCTAACATTCTCAAGTAAGAAGTATTTAGGTTTAAGTTTATTCAATAGCCTAACATATTCAAAGAATAAGTTTGACCTTTCGCCATGAATCAATCCCTTGCCTAAGCCTGCGAATGAAACATCTTGACATGGCGAACCGCCTACTAATAAATCTACTGTTGCAGTACCGCCTTTAGTATTCATTAATGTATCAATCTTTTTAACATCTCCTAATTGCCATGTATTAGGAAAGTTATTTTGTGTTACCTTTATGGCATACTTATCTATTTCACTCGCATAGTACTTCATTACTGATACTCCCTTATATTAAATCCCATTCCATTCTGCTCTATATATCTCTTGCCTAAGAATTTAACTCTACTCTTTAATTCTTCTATAGTCAAATCTTTAACATCGCTAGAACCACCTTCATCATCACAACTAAGGATAATAGCATTACCGCTGACTATATACTTATTATCTAACTCAACATAATAATTATATTCTTTTAGATTGCCTTCCTCGTCTGTCCATATGTCATTACCATTTAAGTTATACGGATATAGTTCTAACATTCTACAGTTAAGTAACTCTTGTTTATGCTCATAGCCTTTACAATCTATCTCAACTATAAGTTCATCTTTGGCATTAATTAAATATGCTTTCATCTTATTATAACTCCTCATTTAAATTGTTATCTAAAAAATTTTTTAACTTTAATTTACGTTCTCTGTCCCAAACATCTCTAATAAGATAAAAGGTTCGCATTATATTCTTTTCGTGTGATGGTATTTTATCCCATATTAAAGAGTTATAGCCATTTTCCATGTGGTCTTTTTGATTGAATTGATAGCCTTCGCCCATGTCTTCTTTAGTCTTCCAATGTTTCATAATCGTATTCCTCATTTGGTTTGTTTTCAGTTATTACGTCTATTTCTTCTATTGGTAGTAACTCGCTTTCCATATCATATAATATGTCTTTAAAACTTTTCAAGTGTAAATTATCAATATCATTCATTTATTTGTCCTTCCTTAAATTGTTAACATTATAAAACATGGATTGCATTAGTTGTTTTGTCTTTCGCTTGTCTTTTCTATCCCTATGCCAATCCCTATTTCTCTTCTTGTCTCTTGATTGCTTTTCTATTCTCTGCTCTTTCATAACTGCCTTTACCTTTCCTATTCTTTATTATTTGTTTTCTCTTTTTGTTATAGGCTAATGCTTTAGCTATTGGATTAATAAATTTAAATTGCATAACATTATCCCCTTTATTCTGATATAGTAGTTGTATTTCATATTACAACCCTTGTACACCCCCCATGACCGTATTTATTTTTTCGTGTGATATTTTTGCAACAACCCCCCACCCCCATGACCGTAGGAAAATTATATAAAGCAATCATTTGACTGCTTCATATATTAAATTATCTTCTAGTTTATCTGAATGTTTATAACACCTTAAACAATCTTTGCATTTTTGACCGCTACAATTTTGTCTACTTACATAATCCATTTTTAAAACATTATTAAAAACTTTATCAAAATTATGCGGTATTTTTTCAAGCGGTTTATTAACATTAAGATTAGAATATATAACTATTAAGTTTTTAGGTTTAATCCTATCATTAAAAAATTTAGTAATTATCTTTTTTTGTTTAGTCCAAATTGCAAAAGTGCAATGCGGATTATATTCTGCAATTCTACAAAAGTTTTCAATCATAGTATAATCATTATACTTTTTAATTATATTGCCTTTATGGTCGCATTTAGCGGTTAATAAATCACCATGATGTAAAAACCGTTCATATACTTTTAAAGTTAAGAATTGTTTTATTTCATTTTCATCTAATAATTTTTCCGCAAGTATTTCATTTTTATTTAATGCATTTTGTGTAGATTTACGATAACCTTTTAAAGATTTTTCACTATAACAAACTCCGCAAATATCTATAGTAAAACCTGCTTCTTTATTTTTCTTTTTAGCTTCCGTATATCTATCATAACAAAATTTATTAGTAATTGTATTAGTACCGTAAGCTTCAAAATCTTCAAGTTTACCTAGTAATTTAGATTTATGAAAATTAACTTTTTGCATTTTACACCCCATGACCGTAATTAATATAAAAAAATTTAGAATTATTTGAGCTATAACTTTTTATAATCATAGCTCAAATATATTAATTGTTTAGCTAATCAATTAATTAGATATTAACTTATAAACCGCAAATTTTCCAAAATTACTTTTTTCTATTCTTTTATTGCCAAGTAATTTCTGCTTTTTAACATCTAATATTCTAGCAGATAATCTATTTATATTAGAAAACTTGCCTTGCGTGATAGCTTCTAAATTAAAAGCTTCACGTTGATTTAAGCTTCCAAACAATTCAAGATATTTAATAACTTGTTTATTTTGGTTTAAGTGATTGTAAGTATAATTTTGTGTTTTAGTATTTTGCATAATATTTTCCTTCTATGCTATTTATAAAGTTTTATTAAATAATCTAAATGATTAACCTTTATATCTTTTATATAATACCTAGTTTTATTATTTCAAGTATTATATAAATTATTTTTTATTCTTTTATTTCTTTCATGTATTCTTTTTAAATTATTATTAGTACGTATTTTATTTTTTATTTCATAATATATTACTAGCCATAAAGGTAAGGTAAAAAAGATAATAACTAATAATTGGATATATATATTTTTATCATTCATTATATTAAACCTTTTTATCTTTTATATAATTTTCAATTATCTTTTTTTCTTTCTGTTTTTTCATATCCTCAATAAATTTTTCTAATACTAATTTTTCAGCTGTAATATAGTCTAATAAATTATGAATATATTTTATTCTACTATTTTTATTATCGTATTTTTCAATAGTAGTAGCTTTATAAATTAATGCTGATTGTATTATTTGCAAATCTTTATCATTTAAATTTAATCTAATCATTTTTTTAAACCTTTTCTAATATACCATAAGCGGTATTTTCATTTACTTGTTTTTTCGTATTGCTATCTAAATTATTATAAAACTTATCATGTAAATCTAATAGACTATTTATTTTAGATTGTACTATTTTAAACCTATCATTAATAGTATTATAAGCGTGTTCACGATTGTTATATAAAGCTTTAAACCTATGTGTTCTTAACCTTCCTTCCTCAATTCTATAATCTTCAATTTGTTTTAATAGTGTATGTTTTATTAATTTGTATTCTGTAAATGATAACATTTTTTAAACCTTATTTAATTAAAATATATTATCTATATAATTCGTAATGATTATTAATTCAATAGATTTAATAAAATAATTATTTGATATGTAATTATATACATATGACCGCTTCTTATTTTATACACCGCCATTTTAAATGCGGTGGTATTCTGCAAATCATTATATTTTAATACAATTAAATAAATAACTAATTATTAGTTAGTTGTTTATATTACATAACTAATTGATTTTATTAGATATTTTACATTATTAATTATTATTTTTATTGATTAACGTTATTTTATTACAATTTTTGACCTTCCCTTTATGTTTTATCGGCTAGTTAGCAGCCCCATGCAGCAGCCACTAGGGGGGGTCACGTATATATGCTTGGAGAAATACACAGATGGGAAATATAAAGTGTTAACCACTTAGGTAACTCATCTCATATATACATAAAGTGTGACATATTTATCACACGATAATATTTATTTTATTTTGCCCTATTGACAAGCTGACCAAAATCGAGTATAATTAGGTCATATCATATAAATGATACATATAACTGTTTATAGAATAAAGATGATAAAGACACTTACATGAACATATAAATGTAAACACTTAAATGAACAGTATTAATTAATCTCCGTACTAATATAAAAAAGATACTTGACAATGAAACGAAAATCAGTACAACTATACACACCAGAGAATATGTTGGAAGCATTTTATTATGCCATTCATACTAACACATTAAAGAATTTACATATACCCCACAGTTCCGTGTTTTATGTACGTGCTGCCATTGAAGCTGACACAGGTGTACGATATACATTAAAGCACGTGGAGACTGCAATGAAAGCAGAGGGGATGATAAATTAATGTTTGAAGCATATGTACTTGTATGCATGATTGGTAACTCAGATGTGTGTCATACATTGAAAGATTTGGAAGGTCCATATAAAACGAAGCAGGAGTGTATAGTACGTACCTATGAAATGGCTGCTGACCTACCAGACTATATGCCTACATTCCAAGCCTTGAAGTATAAGTGCTATGAGGACAAAGATTCAGATAAGATGAGAATATAAACTATGGCACATGAAAATAGACGAGCAGCGTTGCTCAAGAAACATGGACTAAAGGGTGTGAACAAACCTAAGAGAACACCTGACCACAAGACTAAATCACATATGGTGTTAGCTGCCGAAGGGCATAACATGAAGCTTATTCGTTTTGGACAACAAGGGGTAAGTGGTGCTGGTAAAAATCCTACTTCAGCGAAGGATAAAGCACGTAAGAAGAGTTATTATGCTAGACATAATGCTCAAGGTAAACCCACTACTAAGTTATCAGCTAAATACTGGTCACATAAAGTAAAGTGGTAACAGGAGAATAAAATGGCACTACCTCTATTATTTATCGTAGGACAGGCACTCGTAAGAGCTGCAACACCTACAATAGCTTCAGCTATCCGTTCACAAGGCGGAAGAGCAGTTAAAAAACTAACAAAGGCTTTGACTAAGAAATATGGTCAACCTAAGACTATGAGCAAACTACCTAAGATAACAGCTAAACTAGGACAGAATAAAACAACAGGTACATCTGTTACAAAGCCTAGTGGTAGTGGTGGTAATGTTACAAAGCCTAAGTCTACAGCAATAAGTAAACCAAATAAATCGCCTAAGAAAAAAGTGTTTGAAGGTGAAGTGATACCACCTAAAAAGAATGTTAGTACTAAAGTAAATACATCTAAACGTAAAGGTGAAACTATTGAAGGTACAACCAATAAACCTTTGAAAGTAGGCGGTGCAAGTAAATTAAAAACACTTGGAAGTGTGACTGCACAAATAGCAGCAGATAAACTAGGCACAAAGAGTGGTGTAAAGAGTACAAACCTTAGTGCAAGTGAAATGCCTAAACCAAGACCTAAAAAGAAAAAGAAGACTGACTTTGGTATGGGTAGAGTGGACAGCCTGTCAAAAAGTAAAGTTAGAAGAACAGACAATATGGAAGGCGGAACTGCTCCTGTAAAAATGAAGAAGAAAGATACAGTAGCTAAGAAACCTAAGAAAGCACCTTCAACTAAAGTTAAAAAAGAAGAACTTAAAAAAGTAGTTAAGAAGAAAAGAAGTAATATAAGTAATTCATCTTCTTACGATGCTCAGTTTACATATGACGAGTTAAAGAAACGTGGCGGAGAAAAGTTTGCTAAAGGCAGAATGTCTGCTAAGAATTATGCAAAAGTAAAAAAGAAATAGGTGACACATGAAAAAGAAAGATGGAATAGCTATTATTATCATGGGTGGTGGTAGAAAACCTAAAGATACTAAGAAGAAAACTAAGATGGCTTATGGTGGCAGTGTAGGTGGCAAACAACATATGTACTCAGCAGGTGGTTCAGTCACTGATAATGCAGGGTTACTTGCTTTAAAAAAAGCTAGTCCTGAAGCCTACATGAACATAAAGAAAAATGGCTAGAAATTATAAAAAAGAACAAAAGTATGATTCTAAGCCTGTAGTAAAAAAGAAACGAGCCAATCGTAATCTTGCTAGAAGGATTATGGAACGTAAAGGTCTTGTTAAAAAAGGTGATGGTAAGGATGTACATCACGTAGGGGGTAATGCCCTAAAAAAGAAAAGTAAATTTAGTGTAGTGAAAGCTTCAACTAATAGGTCATACAAGCGAAATAAAAACGCAGGTAAAGTAAACAGGAGTGCTTAAACAATGATGAAGAAAAAAACAAAGTATATGGCTAAAGGTGGCATGAAGAAGACTAAATACATGGCTAAGGGTGGAGCAGCTAAGAAGACTAAGATGTACTCTCGTGGTGGAGCAGCTAAACGTAAGTAATGTCATATCTTATAAGTAACGTACCACATTTTAAATGTTGGGTACGTAAGGAGTTCACTTGTAATCATATGAATTATCACGGTGAATACCTACACGCACTAGCTTTCGCAGTTAATACCATACCTGATAGGTCACTAAGTTTTCAGGTAGTCTTCACAGGTTGTACAGAAGATGACAATGTACACGGTGGTGCAATGTGGGCAAGGATGCCAATACAAGCACTTGTAGCCGACATACCTGTAGATGAATGGGCAGAGCCAATGGAAGACCACTTATGTCAACCTTGGGATTGTGAATCAAGAAACCATAGTGTCATAGTGATGGACAGAGTTAGTTCTAGTCCGTGGTTATGTAAGATAGGCAATGAGTTCTACACAGCTAAGTATATGTTTACTGTTGACTATACAGACAGTGACATAGCAGATGACCCTGCACAGCATAAACAGTCACACGTGATGTACTTGTTGGATGCAGGAAAATGGACAGGCAACATTGTTGCACTGCCAAATAACAGAGTAAGAGCTACAAGTCCTGCTCTGTGGGTTACAGGAGAAGGAGCACCTGACTTTGCACCATCACAGTGGACACACTCGGCAGAATCACATGAATCTTACTTAGACCCATTCACTACGTTTAATAATCTATATGAGGATAGAGATGCGAACAGCGAAACCAAAAGCAAAAAAAGTAATAAAAAAAGTAGTAAGTAAATTAAAGAAAGCTAGTAAGGCACATGCAGGTCAAGCTAAAACTTTATCAGCTTTAAAACTAAACAAGGGTGGAAGCACAGTCAATGCTGCAGGGAATTATACCAAACCTACAATGCGTAAGAACATATTCAATCGTATCAAAGCAGGTGGTAAGGGGGGTGCTCCCGGTCAATGGTCAGCCAGAAAAGCACAAATGGTCGCATCAGCCTACAAAAAAGCAGGTGGTGGATATAGAGGATAATGGCAAAAAAGAAAAAGGCAGACCCTAAAGTTGGCACAGGTAAAAAACCGAAAGGTAGTGATAGACGATTATACACGGATGAAAACCCTAAAGACACAGTTAGCATCAAGTTTGCCACGGTCACCGATGCCAAAGACACCATTGCAAAAGTTAAAAGAATCAATAAACCATATGCGAGAAAGATACAAATACTTACTGTCCTTGAACAACGAGCCAAAGTATCTGGGAAGAGGGAGCAAGCAGCTCTCGCAAAAAAAGCAAAAGAACAACTAAAAAGGAAACACGAGAATGACAAAAGAAAAGTGTGATACTTGTGAATGTTACGAATGTGACTGTGACGAATGTAATTGTGAATGTCACGAAGATAAGGTAGCAGAAAAAGGTAATGATTGAGTTTGTGTTAGTGTTTATGATGGGATTAAGAGTAGTAGACCAAACACAAACCTTTGAAGACATAGATAGATGCTTGTACTTTGCAGAGAGATTACACAAGCAACCGTCAGTACCACAGTTGGAAGGAGCTAATCTACAGATAACAGCCTACTGTAAACCTAGAAGGAAAAGATAATGTTAGCAGAACTCGCAGCAGCAAATGCAGCCTTTGGTGTAATCAAGAGTTTTATATCTAACGGTAAGGAACTTTCAGGTTGTGCTAAACATATATCAGATTTTGTATTTTCTAAAGAAGCCATAGAGAAAAACCTTAAAAAGAAAAAAGCTAAAGGTATAGGGGGTGGAGACTTAGAAGAGTTCATGGCTCTTGAGCAGATAAAAGAAAAAGAAGAAGAACTCAAGAAGATGATGATATATCTAGGTAGACCCGGATTGTGGCAAGACTGGCAACAGTTTCAAGCAGAAGCAAGAAAGTCTAGGCGTTATCAAGAAAAGATGGCAAAGAAACGTCAAGAAGAGATAATGGAATATGTAGGATACAGTATAGGTTTCATTGTCATTATATTCTTTGCAGGATTAGCAGCTTGGTTTGTAGCTAAGTGGACAGGTAGATTATAACTCCATGTATAGGCATCTGCACGTTGCAAGAGAATGTCTGCATAGGATGTAACAGAACAATAGAAGAAATTAAGGAAGCATATGAAAGCACCACAAAAGTCACTAGCAAACTGGACAAAGCAAAAGTGGAGAACTAAAAGTGGTAAACCTAGTACACAAGGGTCAAAAGCTACCGGTGAACGTTATCTACCTGAAGCGGCAATTAAGGCTCTTTCTCCCAGTGAATACGCCGCCACTTCGGCTGTTAAACGCAAAGCAACTAGAGCAGGTAGACAAGTGGCTAAACAACCCAAAAAGATTGCTAGAAAAACGGCGAGATTTAGATGAGAAAAGACAAATTGTACTTAAACTTGGCGAAGCCGCTGCTGAAGCTAGGAAACTATCTCTTCAACAAGCACGTGAAAGCTCTAAGAGAAAAACAAGAAAAAGAAGGAACTAGGAGACTATAATGGATAACATGATATTAGATGCGTGGAATGAACTTAGTTACGTTGAAGGTGTTTTATTCACAGTGTGGTTATTTGTTCTGTACTATGGTAAGTGCTGGATAGATGCAAAGTTTAATAAAGAAGCTTGTAATTGTATAAGATGAGTGTAGAGACGTTTTTAAAATGGAAGATACTTCCTAGATTTATGATGTTAGCTAGTACAGTAATGTCATGGAGATGTGCTGAATGGTTTATGGACTTAGATAATCCAACAGCAGCACAGTCAGCTTTTGTATCAGTAGTTATGGGTGTGATGACAGGTGTCTTTGGCATTTGGATGGGTCACGAACATAAAGGAGACAACGATGTTAACAGCATTAATAGGACCAATCGCAAACCTCGCTAGTTCTTGGATGAGTAGTAAGGTTGAGAAGGTCAAAGCAGATGGTCAGGCTAAAGTAGCACAAGCTAGAGCTAAAGCAGTTGTAGCTGAGAAAGTTGCTACAGGTGAAGTGGCATGGGAAAAATCTATGGCAGATGCTTCAGATAATTCTTGGAAAGACGAATTTGCCTTGATTGTTTTGTTATTACCTGCTATACTTGTATTTATACCTAGCATGACAGAATATGTAAGAGTAGGCTTTGAGGTATTGAATACACTACCTGAGTGGTATCAGTATCTTTTGTTTATAGCAATTAGTGCATCCTTTGGTATTAAAGGTGCAGGTCAGGCTATGAAGATTATGGGGAAGAAATGAACTTAATAAAACTACAAGACGAAATATCAAAAGACGAAGGTATAAAGTATGAAACATATAGATGCTCACTTGGACATTTAACAGGGGGTATAGGACATCTTATTACTGAATGGGATGAAGATATTTATTCAGGACCTATAGGAACTCCAATACCAAATGAACAAGTGAATGACTGGTTTGCGAAAGACATAGAAACAACTATAAAAGATTGTAACCTATTATTTTCGCAATTTGATAATCTGCCTGACGATATACAACACGTATTAGCTAATATGTGTTTTCAATTAGGTAGACCTAGACTATCCAAATTTAAAAACATGATTGCTGCCGTAGAAGATTTGGATTGGCATAGAATGGCAGACGAGATGGAAAACTCTCGTTGGTTTAAACAAACACCCAATAGAGCTAAACGTCTAATAGCAATCGTTGATAGGCAGTATCATAGAGAGAATATACCAGTATGAGTAGAGAACTAACTGAAAGACAACAAAAGTTTTTAGCAGTCTTATTTGATGAAGCTAATGGTGATATAATAACTGCTAAAAAACTAGCAGGTTATTCTGACACATCAAACACTACAGATATAGTAAAGTCCATGAAGGATGAAATACTAGAAGCTACGCAGTTGTTTATGAGTAGGAACGCACCTAAAGCTGCAATGGCTATGGTCGGTGGCTTATATGACCCTACAGAGCTAGGTCTAAAAGATAAGATGATGGCAGCTAAAGAATTACTAGACAGGACAGGCTTAGTGAAGACTGAGAAGATGCAAGTAGAAAGCACTGGTGGTGTTATGCTATTACCTGCAAAGAATGATGGATAGAAGTGTAGGCAAGTGGAAGTTACCACAACCAACAGACTTAAAA